>ERZ1643251.29-NODE-29-length-284753-cov-50.664508_pt1 | contig 284753 bp, 270 predicted proteins | sample MGYA00579261_ERZ1643251 | MGnify/ENA primary metagenome ERZ1643251 (study PRJEB29033, sample SAMEA4952267) | chicken gut metagenome | biome: Broiler Chicken; feature: Gastrointestinal Tract; material: Caecum | place: Ireland | collected 2018 | study: Broiler... | reverse complement strand
TGAGAAAAAGCAGGAAGCACGGATGAAAAAGAAAGAGCAAGGGAAAGAGTCAGGGAAAGTGTCAAAGCAAGGGTGAACGAACAGGCGAAATGCTTTGTTTTTAGCGGTTTACCCCCCCCCCCCGAAAGCTTAAAAGCATTGGTACGAGCGGGTTTTGATACCATTTCAATATTATTTACTTCCATACACATATCCTCTATTTTTTAATACTAATATTTTCTTAATCGGATATGGCCTTATTTATCTTTAGGTTTTTCACAACTAAATTTACAAAAGTTTATAATTTTTCAAATTCACACTCTACTTAAAAGTTAACACCCCTTTTTGGATTTGTACAAAAATTTTTTTCGTACGATAATTATATTGATGGATTACAACAATCGTGATTAAAAAAAATTAATCGTGAAATATAAGTCCCAAAAAGAAAGGTGAAAACATGCTAAAAGAACAAATGGACAAAATCATGCGTCCAAAAGCTATTGCCGTAATCGGCGCATCTACAAAGGACCACACTATCGGTTCTGACATCATGAAAAGATTAAAAGAATATAACTTTACAGGCGATATTTATCCTGTAAACCCTAAAGGCGGCGAAATCCAAGGTTTCAAAGCTTATACAAGCGTAAAAGAAATCCCCGGCAACGTTGATTTGGCTATCATCGTTATTGCACAAAAATTCGTTTTGAACGCAATCGACGAATGCCACGAAAAAGGCATCAAAGGTATTTGTATCATCTCTGCAGGCTTTAAAGAAGCAGGCGAAGAAGGTGCTAAAGCAGAAAAAGAACTCGTTGCAAAATTAAAAGAATACGGTATGAGATGCGTAGGCCCTAACTGCCTCGGCGTTGTAAACACTGCTCCTGACATCAAAATGGACGGATGTTTCGCTGAATCTCTTCCTGAAAGAGGCAACATCGGTTTTGTTTCTCAATCAGGTGCTTTAGGCGGCGGTATTTTAAACATCTTAAAAGACCTCAACCTCGGTTTTGCTCAGTTCATTTCTATCGGCAACCAGGCTGATGTAAACGCAGAAACAGCTATCGAATACTGGGAAAACGAAGACGATGTACAACAAATTTTGTTATACATGGAATCTATTCAAAACCCTGCAAACTTTAGAAAACTGGCTACTAGAATCACTAAGAAAAAACCGATTCTCGCTCTCAAAGCCGGTCGTTCCGCTGCAGGTGCTTCTGCTGCTTCTTCTCACACAGGTTCTTTGGCAGGTGCTGACAAAGCTGCTAACGCATTATTGCAACAGTCAGGTGTTATCAGAGAATACTCTTTGAAAAACCTCTTTGCTACAGCTAAAGTTTTTGCTACTTCTCCGATTCCGAAAGGTGACAGAGTAGCTATCATCACAAACTCAGGCGGCCCGGGCATCATGGCTACTGACGCTGTTTGTGAATACGGTATGCAAATGGCAAAACTTTCTGACGCAACTAAAGAAAAATTAAGAAGCTTCCTTCCTGCAGCAGCAAGTGTTAAAAACCCTGTTGATATGATTGCTTCCGCTCCTATCGAACACTACAAACAAACACTTGAAACTGTTATTGCAGACGAAAATGTTGATATGATTGGTGTTATTTACCTTCCGTTCCTCGGCTTGAAAGACATTGACGTTGCTCAAGCATTGATGGAAATCAAAGCTAAATATCCTGAAAAACCAATCATCGGTATTTTCATGACAAAAAATGAATTCTTTACAAAACTTTCTAACATGGATGTTAACATGCCGTTCTTTATGTACGCTGAAGAAGCTGCTGACGGATTTAACAGACTCAACCAGCAAAGAAAATGGATTGAAAGACCGGAAGGCAAAATGCCTGTTTACGACGTTGACAAAGCTAAAGCAGAAAAAATCATCAAAGCTGCTGTTGCTGACGGCCGTGCGCAATTGACTACTTTAGAATCTATTGACGTTCTCGATGCATACGGTATCAGAGCTTGCAAATACGGTCTTGCAACAAACGAAGAAGAAGTTGTAAACCTCGGCAACTCTATCGGTTACCCCGTTGTTATGAAGATGACTTCAAAAACAACTTCTCACAAAACTGATGTCGGCGGTGTAAGAGTAAACATCCAATCAGAAGAACAATTGAGAGCAGAATACAAAGACCTCATCGCAAAATTGACAGAAAAAGGTCTTATTGACGGTCTGGAAGGTGTTATCATCCAAGAAATGGTAAAAGGCAACCGTGAAATGGTTTGCGGTATTGCTACAGACCCGCAATACGGCCCGATGATGATGTTCGGTCTCGGCGGTGTATTCATCGAAACTATGAAAGACGTTACTTTCAGAATTGCTCCTTTGACAGATGTTGATGCTGACGAAATGATTAAATCAGTAAAAGCATACGAACTCTTGAAAGGTGCAAGAGGTACAAAACCTGCTGACATGGCTCAAATTCAAGAAACTCTCTTGAGATTGTCACAAATGGTTAACGACTTCAAATTTATCGATGAACTCGACATCAACCCGCTTCTTATTTCTGAAAAAACCGGCGAAGGCATTGCCGTTGACGGTCGTATCAAAGTAAGAGTAGACGAAGTTAAAGAATACTTCGGCTGTGGTTCCGAATGCGCTGCTTGCAGCAAATAAGCCGGAAACAAATCAATATAAAAAGCCCGTGTTTTAAACAACACGGGTTTTTTAATTTAAATAAAAAATTTTTATCTGTGATAATTTTCGTTATTAATAATTTTAAACGCTCTGTATATTTGTTCGTACAAAAATATTCTTATCAACTGATGCGTAAACGTCATTTTTGAAAAGCTCAGCTTGAAATTGGCTCTGTTGCTCACGGCCTTAGACAAACCGTTTGCACCGCCTATTACAAAAACAATTTCGTTATGACCTTCATTGGACAAATCTTTTATTTTTTGAGCAAACTCTTCTGAAGAAAGCATTTTTCCTAAAATTTCTAACGTCACAACATAAGCGTCCGGCTTTATTGCAGAAAGAATTTTTTCGCCTTCTATTTCCATATATTTTTGAGCAAGATTGTCATCTCTAATTTCCTGTGCGGGAATTTCGACAACAGACAGGCTGCAATAAGCACCGAGTCGTTTTTTGAACTCGTCTATTGCTTCTTTTGTATATTTTTCTTTTAACTTTCCTACTGCTATGATTTTTATATTCATAATCTGCCGGCTATACGTCCTGAAAATTATTTCATACTAAAAAAGCCCCATAACTGAGGCTTTTTTAAACTTAATTTGAAAACAAAACCCAAAACTATTTGTTTTCGTATCTTTTTTTGAATCTTTCAACTCTACCTTCAGTATCCATGATTTTTTGGTTACCGGTGTAGAACGGATGGCATTTGTTGCAAATTTCAACAGTAATGTTTTCTTCAACAGAACCTGTTTCGATTTCATTACCGCAAACGCATTTGATTTTCATTTTTTTATATTCCGGATGAATACCTTGTTTCATTTTTTTCATTCCCTTCTTAAGAATTGTCTAAGTAGTTAAATTTTAGATTGCTGAAAAAATATTATCAAGTTTTTTTGTGATAATATTAAAGAAAAATTAAGTAAAAGGTACCAAAACTATGAAAATGTCACGTCTTTTTGTACAAACACTGAGAGAATTTCCTTCTGATGCAGAAGTTATAAGCCACAAACTGCTTGTCAGAGCAGGATATATAAGAAAACTTGCACAAGGCGTATACAACTATATGCCGTTAATGTGGAGAGTTTTAAAAAAGGTTGAAAATATAGTCAGAGAAGAAATGGACGCTGCAGGCGCACAGGAAATGCTTATGCCGTTTATTCAGCCCGAAGAACTCTGGCAGGAATCCGGAAGATGGAATGTATACGGCAAAGAGCTTATGCGTCTTAAAGACCGCCACGGACGTGGTATGTGCCTCGGCCCCACTCACGAAGAAGTTATAACAGCTGTTGCAAGAGAAGGCATAAAGTCTTACAAACAGCTGCCCGTCAACCTGTACCAGATACAGTCAAAATTTCGTGACGAAGTACGCCCCAGATACGGCCTTTTAAGAGGACGTGAATTTATTATGAAAGACGCTTACAGCTTTGATTCTTCCCAAGAAGGGCTGGAAAAATCTTACGCTGATATGGCAAAAGCTTATTACAAAATCTTTGAACGCTGCGGGCTGGAAACAAAAGCCGTACAATCAGATTCCGGCGCAATAGGCGGTGCTGTATCACATGAATATATGGTTTTGATTGATGATACGGAAAACAATGCAGGAGAAAACGATGTATTCTTCTGTAAAAATAAAAACTGCGGCTATGCAGCTAACGCAAACCACGCTGTTTCCGTACTGGAGCCGGCAAAAGTTGACGGTGCAGACTTCGGATTTAATGAGTTCAAAAAAGTCGACACACCAGATACTACAACTATTGAAGAACTCGCTAATTTCTTAAAAATTCCGCAAACAATAATTTTAAAATCAATGATTTATGTTGCCGACAACAAAATCGTAATGGCTTTAATCAGAGCAGACAAGACTTTTGAAGAAACAAAAGTTATGAATGCGGTTTGCGCAAACGAAATAAGAAGCGCCGCTCCATCTGAACTCGAGGCAATTTTTGGTGCAAGCAAAGGATTTGTCGGGCCGAAAGACATTGAAAAAGTAAAAATTCCTGAAGAATATGACGGAGAAAAAATCACTGTAGTGGCTGATTTAACAGCAAAAGAAATGAAAAACTTTGTCATCGGTGCAAACGAAACAGACAAACACTTTGTCGGTGTAAACTGGTCGGATTTACAAAACGTGAATGAAAACGGCCCGATTTTTGCTGACATAAGACTGGTTGAAGCCGGTGAAAAATGTCCGGACTGCGGTGAGCCTTTGTATGTAACAAAAGGTATTGAAGTAGGTAATATTTTCCAGTTAGGAACAAAATACTCAAAAGCAATGAATGCTGTTTATCTTGACGAAAACGGGAAAACGCAGCCGTTCATAATGGGTTGTTACGGTATAGGTATCTCAAGAACAGCAGCTGCTGCTGTTGAAAGACACCACGATGAATGGGGTATCAAATGGCCTGTGTCCATAGCTCCGTATCACGTTGACATTGTGCCTGTAAACATTCAAGACGAGCTGCAGATGAAAGTAGCACAAGAACTTTATGAAAAACTATCGGCAGCAGGTGTAGAAGTAGTATTTGACGACAGAGATGAACGTGCCGGTGTAAAATTCAAAGATGCTGATTTAATAGGCTTCCCCTACAGAATTACTGTCGGAAAAACAATAAACGAAGGTCTTGTCGAATTCAAAATCAGAGAAACCGGTGAATCAACTACTCTAAAGCCTGAAGAAGCTGCAGAAAAAGTTATCGAACTCGTAAAACCTTATATCAAATAAATCAATAAAAATAATAAAGCTAGAGAATCGGAGTATGAAATACATAAACAGAATCTTACTTTTAGCGGTAATTATTCTCTCCTTTTGCAGCAATAATGTTGCATTAGCAAAAGAAGAAAAGCTCCCGATATCACCTTCAGCAAAACCTGTTGATATAATTTATATTCACGGTGCTTACGAAACACGTGACGCCTTTAACAAATCCGTGCGCAACGTGCATGATGATATGGTTAAACAAATTCAAAACGACCCGTTGATGCACAAAAAACTTTTAGACAACGGTGAAAAGAAAATTGGCGAAAAAGAGATAATTTTTTTCTGGGCAGACCAGACCGAAGAAAATTTAAAAATGCTGGACAAAGCCCTTGCTTATGTAAAAAATGTAGGCTCAATAATTGCACAATTCGGCAGAGAAACCCTGTCGCATCTTCTGCACGATGCTATATGGATAAGCAAACCGGTTAACTACACTCCGCTTTTAAATGATCTTAACACCATTGTCAAAAATGAATACGCAACAGGCAATCAGATTATTCTATACGGATACAGCGCAGGCAGTCTGCTCGCATCAGAATACCTTACACAAAAAATGCCGATAATTGACATAAATGACATTAAAAATGTAGACGACAATTCTTATGTTGGCAAATATTTTGCAAACACAATAAAAAAACAACAATTCAAACCCACATGTCTGGATGCACTGGAAGAGAGCAAGATACTTTTTTATACTGCCAACGATGAATTTGTAGCAAATCCGGACATTGCTTATTTAAAAAAAGAATTTCCCAGACTGGATGTTTATACTGACAAATACTGCTCTCCACAAAATGCAGTAAAAGGGATTGTTGTATTTGGCGCACCACTCACTATATTTGAATCTTCTGCCGCAAAAGAAGGCTCCTCAAGCAACATGTTATTACAGCTGGCTATAAAATATCTTGTGGAAAACGATGTATTCTTTTTAGTCGTAAATTATGAAAACGATTTTATAGGTATGCCTCTGGCTGCAAAACCTACTTTAAAGGATTTGCAAAACTCCAAAAATCTCGGCACAATCACGCCCAATGACGGATTTTTATACGATGCCTCAGGTGTAAAATGCAGAACAAATATCTTTTCTTCCCACATGGCATACTGGTCTAACGGAAAAAGATTTGCAAAAAGCATTGTAAAAGCATACAACGACGGATACAAATTTTTCTATTCCGAATAATATTAAGTTTGTAACTCTTTTTTTGAAAACTGAAAAAACTTCATTAAATATTTTTTTATATAAACAGTGAAGTAAATTCAGGGTACAACTATGTCCAAAATTGGTCCTAATTATCAAATCCATCATATACCCAGAACATCCGGGCAAAGCAAAGGTGCAGAAATTGCAGAAATAAAAATGGAAATAGCAAGGGTAAAAAATCAAGCCCAGGCTGGATTGATATCAAAAGAAGAAGCCCAACAAAAAATGGCTATACTGGAAGCAAAACTTGCACAAGCAGAACAAAATGTATCACAAATAAATAACCAACAGCCGCAATCAATCGATTCCATCAATCAAAACACAGATACAAAACCACTGAACAATACACAATCTTCACATAATGAAAATGAAAACAACAACCAAGATGCACAACAAAGACATTCATCTCAGGATGTTTATTTTGCACAACAGGCGTTATACAACAGAGCTTTTCATCATATATAAACTTAAATTGTAATAATTTCTTTACTTTATCTTTTACAACTGCCATGAAAAACCATTTTTTATGGTAGAGTGGTTGTGTGTGGCTTTTTAGCCATGACAGGTTTCAAATCAACGAAACAAAAAACACTGATATGTGAAAGGGATTAAGATGAGTAAATTCAATTTGTTAGCATACATTCTTCCGCCTGAAGAAAAAGTTTTTTATACTCTTTTTGAAGAAAGTGCAAAGGTATGCAATGACGTGGCTAATTTGTACAAAGAAATTGTTACCACCTCTTTGACAGAAGACCACGTAATCAACGCAAAAAGACTCAAACATAAAAGCAATGATTTGTTAAAAGAAACACTGCACCAGTTGAATGTTACACTCATTACTCCTATAGATAGAGAAGACATTCAGGCTATTGCATCTCTGCTTAATAAAATTACAAAAAGAATAGTCAAAGCCTCATTGAATCTTAAAGTTTATCGTCTGGAAAACTTTACTGAAAATATGCAAAAACAGGCAGAAACTCTTTATAAAGCAACAGAAGAGCTGAAAATTATTATCCACAACTTTAAAAAATCCAGCTCCATTAAAGAAATGACCGAAACTAACCTGAAAATGAAAGAAATTGAATCTCACGGGGACGAAATTCACTACCACGCAATCGATGAATTGTTTTCAGGAAAATATGATGCACTGACAGTTATAAAACTGAGAGATATCCACAAAGATATCGAAAATGCACTGGACAGCTGTTTTTCTGTATCAGATGCAGTTGTTAACGTTGTTTTAAAACAATCATAGTATTGCAAAAGCAGGATTGAGGGAAAGAAAAAGAATATGACAGTTTCAATAGTATTGTTAGTACTGGTAGTAGGCGGCGCACTTGTGTTTGAATACATTAACGGTTTTCACGATGCAGCGAATGCTATTGCGACAGTTGTTTCTACAAAAGTTTTGACACCGCGTCAGGCTGTTGTATACGGGGCAGCACTTGAGTTTACAGGCGCATTGACCGGCACACACGTAGCAAAAACTATAGGTGCAGGCATCGTAGACCCGTCAACAATCACTCTGCACGTTATCTTTTGTGCATTGTGTGCAGCTATTATATGGAACCTCATCACATGGTTTTTCGGACTTCCGTCAAGCTCTTCCCATGCATTGATTGGCGGTTTGATTGGTGCAGCCGTAGTAAACGCTGGCTGGGGCTGTGTAAGATTTTTGGAACTTGTGGACAAAGTAGTTGCTCCAATGTTTATGGCTCCGGTAATAGGATTTGTCACAGGGCTTATTGTAATGGCTGTTTTGCTTAGAATTTTTTACAAGGCAAATCCGGATAAAGTCAACAGACGCTTTAGAAGATGCCAGATATTCTCAGCCGGTTTGATGGCACTGAGCCATGGTTCTAACGATGCACAAAAAACCATGGGTATTATCACACTTGCACTTCTTGCAGGCGGCATAGTAAAGCACAACGCTCAGGGCAGTTTTGACATTCCTATATATGTAATTCTGGCCTGTGCTACGGTAATGAGCCTTGGTGTAATGTCAGGCGGCTGGAAAATAATCCGTACAATGGGCAGCAAAATCATTAAACTAAAACCAATAAACGGATTTGCAGCAGAAACATCAGCAGCATCAATAATCCTTGCTGCATCTCATTTTGGTGTACCTTTGAGTACAACACACGTAATTTCAACTGCTATTATGGGTGTAGGTACAACTTACAAAGCACACGCAGTAAAATGGGGCGTAATCGGAAATATTGTCTGGGCATGGGTATTAACCATTCCTATATGTATTATGATTTCCGGTACAATATACTTTTTGTACAGAACATTTATTTTGTAAAAATAAAAAGGAGCAGCTCATAAGCCGGGTTCTGTTTTAAGATAATCATCTGTCTTGGCTTGCAGTTGCCTGCAAGCTCCAGCGGTTTGTCAAAAGACGGCGGGTCACCTTAACCTTTTTGTCAACCTTGCATCCGACCGGGGTTTACCTGGCCAAGACCTCTCAGCCTTGCCGGTGAGCTTTTACCTCGCCGTTGCACCATCGCCTGTTTTCGCTGAAAAATCAGGAATCATCGGCAGTCTACATTTCTGTGGCACTATCCTCACGGTCGCCCGCACCTGACGTTATCAGGCGGTCTGCCCTTGGATGCCCGGACTTTCCTCACAGAGTTTTTCATCTGCGCGATTATCCGGCTGCTCCTTTTCTAAATTTATCATACATTACGACTAATTTAAATCCCGTACGCAGATTTCTTCATATACTACTAATAAATTATCTTTTCACAAAGCCCAAAACCCTGATATAGCAGCAAAAAACGACTATTTATTGACCAGATGGTCTATACCCTCCGGAAGATTAAAAACACAAAAATTTTCAATCTGTCAGTCGATGAGAGGATACTCTGTTTGGGGGTAATATACAGAGTGTAAATAATATAATTACACGATTAATACGTACAAAAAACATGCGGCATCGCAGCAAAATTCCGAAAATCTATTACACTCGGAATGAACAATAACTAAAATTAAGAATCTTTGGGGGAGTAGATGAGAAGAAGTCTAGATTTTAAAAAGAAAGCCAGAGTCATTATTGTTGACGACAATTATGATCATCTGTCAGGTATCAAAGAGTTGATTGAAATTGAAAGCGATTTTGATGTAGTGGCAACAGCTACCAGTGCAAGTGTTGCAATCAGTCTTATTAAGAAGTATCGTCCGGAAATCGTTTTGATGGATATCAACATGCCTGAAAAAGACGGTTTGACCGCAATTGCGGAAATTGAAAAACTGGATTTGGGAGTGCGTATCATTGCTTTGACAGGCTACGATGATCCTGATTTGATTTTCAGAGCTATGAAAATAGGTGCAAAAGGCTACATTTTAAAAACTATGGCTTCTGCTCAACTCATCTATGCTATAGACGAAGTTGCAGCAGGAAAAATTTATCTTCCGGCAACTTTGTCCTCAAGATTCTTCGAATACTTCCAGCAATCCTTCAAAGAAGAAACTCAGTCAGTTTCTGATGAAGAAAACCTCTTGAACTACCTCACACAAAGAGAAGAAGAGGTTCTGGACTTGTTGACACAAGGTATCACCTACAAAGGTGTAGCACAAAAATTGTTTATCTCAGAAACAACCGTAAAAACTCACGTAAACAACATCTTCCAAAAATTGCAGGTCAATGACAGAACACAGGCTGTTTTGTATGCATTGAACAACGGATTTTTGAACAGACGCAAAGTTAAAATTGCTATTTAGCAACGGGCAGCTTGTCTTTAAAGCGGCCGCAAAAACAAATTTAACAAAGGTAAGATTAAAAATTAAATGAGCGGAGCAAACTTTAGACAAAAAAATCTCTTGAGAGATTTAATCTATCTCGGTCAAACAAGACCGGTAAACAAACAAACCGTAAAAGGTTTGTTCCGTTTTGCGCTGGAACCGCTTTTGGAGGCACAAACCCAAAAAGCCGTGGTTCTGGTACGTCTTTTTGATACACAGGGGTTGGACGGCGTACTAAAAAGACTGGAATTTACAAACGCAGAAGTCTACTCTTTTGATGACGTAACAAAAGGCGAAAATCTGCAAAAAGAAGATATCTGGGGCGATACAGAATTTCTGGTAATTTTATCCCCGAGATACTCTGCCTGCCTTTTATGGGATTTTTCAACAGAAACAGTCAAAGACACTTCCTGCCTTTATTATTTGCTCAACTCAAAAGATGTAAACAATGTAATTCAGATAATTTCGCAAAACTCAAAAATTGATTTGATGAGATACACTCAGGAATATACCCCTGAGCGAAGAAGCAATGAACTCTTGAACAAAGCCGTTCACAAATTTATCAACTTTGCAGATTCCTTTGTAGAAGAAGCTACCCTTACACAGGCCGAAGCAGGTCTGCTCGGAGAAAGCGATGATATTGCAAAAAAATACGAATATATTTCTACAAAATCAAAAATTATCTCACATGACATAAAAAATCATCTTTCCGTAATCGACCTTTATTCAAAAATTATGGAAAAAAGATTGGAAAATGTTGCAAATAAAGAATTACAGGATTCTCTGCTTAATGCGGTGAGCAGTATAAAAAAATCAAAAGATTCCATAACAGAACTTTTGACAGAACTAAGAACAATTCAGGGTGTAAAACTTGAAACAATAAATGTTTCAAAAATCCTGCAAAGCGCAATAAACCTTGTCCAGGCCAGAGCAATGGAAACAGGTACAAAATTTGAAGTATCAAATCAATACACAGGCAATGTGCTTGCTGATGAAAACAAACTGCTCAATGTCTTTATCAATCTGTTTTACAATGCGCTGGACGCACTAAAAGAAAAAGGCAATGACGGTATTATCAAAATAAACGTAATCGAAGCCGAAAACAACATGCTGAAAATTTATATAACAGACAACGGCTGCGGTATCCAAAAAGACCTGTGTGAAAAAGTTTTTGAAGAAGGCTACACCTCAAAAGCAACAGGCAGCGGGCTGGGTCTGTATATTTCAAAAGATGCAATGAAAGAACAGTACGGAGATTTGATACTTGTAAACTCCGACAAAAACGGCACAACATTTGAAGTATCACTATCTAAAGTTTAAAAAACGGGAAGGAGGTAAAAATGGATTTGTTCAACGTAAGAGCGATAGAAGTTTCTAAACTCGCAATGGACGGGCTTGTAAAAAGACAATCTGCTATTGCCTCTAACACTGCAAACGCCATGACTCCTGATTATCAAAGAAAAAGAGTAGCATTTGAAGACCAACTCAGAGATATCATAGGCAAAGATAACATAAGACGTGACCTCAGAATGCAAAACAGCATATCTTATGTAAACGACAAAAACTATAAAACAGGTTACAGCCAACAGCCAAACCCGATGACACAAAACATAGCCCAGAGATTGCCTCAAGAGCAGTTTATGTACATTCAGCAGACGCAACAAGACCTGAATGACTATGCCCCTGAAGTAATCAAAGATACAAGATGGATTGATTATGGCAACGGCAACAACGTAAACGTCGAAGAAGAAATGATGGACATGGCAAAAACAGGCTCACAATACAATGTTATTGCCACTGTAGAAAGCAGATTTATGTCCAATCTTCTTGACGTTGTAAGAGGCGGAGGTTCATAATAGATGAGTTTTAGCGCATTTGATATTTCAGGTTCAGGTATGTATGCACAGAGGACAATGATGGACAACATTGCATCCAACCTTGCAAACATAAACACCACAAGAAACCCTGACGGCACACCAGGGGTTTATGTAAAAAAGACAGTCAGCTTTAAAGCTATATATGCTGACAAACTCGGTTCCTCAACTCCTGCTTTCCCTGACGGGCAGCACGATGCATACTGGAGTCCGACAAACAATATGGTTATGCTCAAAGGCGGAATTTCCTATGACGAAAAAGATATTTCTCAAGGGGTAGAAGTAGCAGAAATAACACCATCAGCAGACCCGTACAAAACTATCTATGACCCCTCAAATCCGGAAGCAGATGCAGACGGCTTTGTTACTCTGCCAAATATCAATGTTGTGGAAGAAATGGTAAACATGGTATCAGCTTCACGTGCGTATGAAGCAAACGTAACTACTGCAGAAACTACAAAGGGTATGATTTCTGCTGCATTAAGAATCTAGTCTTTAAAAAACCCTGAAAAGGAGTATAAAATTGCAATTTAATCAAATAGCAAACAATTCGATTTCAAATTATAACAAAATATTTTCACAACAAATGGAGTCATTCAATATCAGTGCTGACAAAAACGGAATGACTGCCTTCGACAATGTTTTGAACAGCAAAATACAGGAAAGAAACAGCCTGCCTCAAGGCCCCATTATCAACACAGGCATACAGATGAATGTAGGACTTGAGAATATGGGAGTTTCTCCTCTGGAAAGACTGGACAATATCCACGCTGCTGAAAAAAGCACGGAAATTTCTAAAAAGAAAAGCAATTCTCCTGTAGAAAGTTTTGCAGACAGTGTAGGAAAGGCTTTTTCTAACGGGCTTAATGACGTAAACGCATCACAAAACGCAGCCTACGAAGCAGCAGAAACTTTTGCCTCAGGCGGTGACATAAGCGTACACGAAGTAATGATTGCTTCTCAAAAAGCAAACCTCACAATGCAAATGGCTCTGCAATTAAGAAATCGTCTGGTCAATGCCTATAACGAAATAAACAACGTACGTGTATAAAGTATAACCGCTAAATATCTTCTAAAAAAGTTAAATACAGAGATTTAATATTAATTAGACGGTGCCAGAATAATAATAAGATTGCGGCCTTCCATAGAAGGTTTCTTTTCAACGTTTATCGGTTCACCCTCAAGGTCTGTAATAAATCTGTTCGCAAGGTCAAAAGCAAGCTCTGTATGCTGCATTTCACGACCTCTTAACATGATGACAATTTTAACTTTGTCGCCTTGAGCAATGAATTTTTTAATATTTTTAATTCTTACGTTGTAATCATGAACATCGATTTTATATCTGATTTTAATTTCTTTAATTTCAACTGTATGTTGTTTTTTCTTGGCTTCTTTAGCCTTTTTTTCCAGTTCATATTTATATTTTCCGTAGTTCATGATTTTTGCTACGGGTGGTTCCTGATTTGGAGAAACAATAACTAAATCGAGGTCTTTTTCATCGGCCATTCTTTGTGCTTCTGATGTGGCAATAACTCCGAAATTTTCACCTTCGCTGCCTATAAGTCTAACTTCCTTGCTTCTTATATTCCTGTTAATAAGGGCTGCATCTTTGCTGCCGCTGTTTGAAAAACCTCTGCTAATAATTATTCTCCTTTGTTATGCTATTTTAATCATTTTAATGTGCAACATGCGCAAATGTCAACAATCATACGCTGTATACACTATGTATAGTATAGCTTTATAAATCCAAACAAAAATAAACTAAACAATCCCCTCGATATGACCGTGAGAATCAGACCCGCCTGTCATTATAAGGTTATATTTTTCCCCGATTTTTTTAACAGCCGCTGCGGTATGAAACTTTATTATCCCCCTGTGGCGGCGATACGGGTAATAAACCTCAATCCCGTCCAGCCCGAGATTGATAAGGCTTTTGACAAAATGGTCAAGATTGATTGCCCAGTAGCATGCCGGATGCGCAAGCACAGCCACCCCGCCCGCAGCGTGAATAGCCTTGATTACATCTTTTGGATGTCTGTGGTTTAAAAGCCTTACAACATCAGCTTCCGTTTCTTTTTTTGTCTTTGCACAAATACTCAAAAGCTCTTCATTATAAATATCCACCCCGTACCCGAGCAAATGTACAAGCACAAACCTGTACCAGCAGTCAAATTCCACTGCAGGCAAGACCTCAGGAAATGTACTGTTCAATATATTAGTTTTTTTGTAACCTTCAACGGTATTGTGATCGGCAATAGCAATAAGTTTGTATTCTTTTTTTCTCGCATCTTCCCAAAGCTCCTCTGGTGTCAATTTTCCGTCAGAAAAACAAGAATGCATGTGCAAATCAACACCGTGTGCAAAATCCTCTGCCGTCAAACCCCTCAAGATATCTTTTGTATTTTTATTTTGCCTGTCCATACTTTACATGTTAATATAAACATAACTATAGTGTCAGCAGGAAAAAAACATTGGCAAAAAAAGATTCGGTTTTTGTAAACACAGCAAAAATATTTTTTAACGGGATAAAAATGTATTTTCTAAATTTTGAAAAATTTTTTAAATACATGGCCTTCCCGATTTTTGGACAGATTATAGGAATTTCATTGATATTTTTTGCATCGTATATTTTTACGCTGCACGTATCCTCACTTACAAACAAAAGCCCTATCTTTGACAATATTCCGCTTGTGTTTTTAATACTGCTTTTGTTGACACTTCCCGGATTTTTCATCTTTTGCAAAGCCTTCTGGGATTATTTGATTGCAATGGCTTCTCTAAACTCTATGGCCAGCACACTGCTCGAAGGCGGAGAACTCGAAGATTTGGGCATACACTCAGAATTGATAAAAAGAAGAACAGGCTCTTATATTTTGTTCCTGCTTTTGATTTCAATCATCTATCTTTTGTTGTCTTTTCCTCTTTTGTGGGGATTGCTTGCGATAGTATTTGTATATCTGGCATTGAGTTTTCAGGTTTTTGCTCTTGAAGAAGACAAAAGCGCATTTGGAGCTATAAAAACAAGCATAAGCCTGATTAAATTTAACTTCTGGAGAACAACAATACTGCTGATTATGCTGGGTGCAACAACATACTGGCTGATTCCGGGGTTGATAAGCTGGGGCTTTGAGCAGGGGGATCTGGCAGGATTTTTCTCCTATCCTGTAGAACAGTACATCAGACTTTTGCCGCTCAATGATTTTAACAGTATCCTTGCAAATTCTCCCGTGCATTACACAATAAAAAGCTATACTATTGCAAAATTCATTGTCCTTACAACAGTATCTTTTGCCGTAACAGGATTTACACTGCCATTAAGAAGCCTGTGCTGCACGGAGCTTTATAAAGAAATAATCAAAAAGAATTATGCAGGTAAAATCGCTGCAGACAAACTTGCCCAGCGTGCGCAAAAACCTAAAAACAACAAAAAAAGAAAAAACATTGAGGATGACGAAGACTAATGTTTATCTGCAAAAACTGCAAATCTGTTGACAAATTTGAACTGATGTTTGCACCGGACTACAAAGGTGCAAAAAACTACAAACAGGAATACAACAAAAACGGCGATATAGTAATAACAGTCGACGGTTATACTTTTATTCCCGACTTGAGTTTTATGAACCACCATGCAGTTTGCAGATACTGCGGACAGATTTATCAGTGGGATTACAGCTCAAACCCGTAAGGCAAAAGCTCTTCTATAGTAAAAACAGCACACTTTGAGTCTTCGCTCTCGAGAATAATCTGCAGATTTTTATCTTTTTTAAACTCTGCCATCCACTGGCGGCACGCACCGCAGGGCATACAGTTTGCTCTGTCTTTTGAAAATATAGCTATTTTTACCAGCTTTCCTTTTTCTCCGGCAACAATAGCGTTTGACATAGCATTTCTTTCTGCACACAAAGACAGCCCGTAGCTGGCATTTTCTACATTACATCCCAGATAATAATTCCCGCTGTCATACAATGCACACGCCCCTACATGAAAATCGGAATACGGAGCATACGCATTTTCACAAGCCTGTTTTGCAAGATTCAAAAGTTCTGTATTGTCGTGCATAATCCTTTACCTATAAATCACTCGTGACAAGCATTTATTATTTTACTATATTTTTTTTATTTTAAAACCCGAATATGTGAAAAATACTATATTTAAGGGATATAAATTTAATAAAAAATCAACGATAATAAAATTACAAATGGGGATTAGTATGATTTGGGATAATTTAAGGAAATTTTATATACTGGTAATAGCTTTACTTACTATGCTTATGCCGTCTTGCAACAGTGTTTTTGCTGCAGCGAGAAAAGTGCCGACAATCGTAGTTCTTACAGATTCCGCTCACAGAAACGGAACAAAATATATTATCTGCGGAGCTGCCTCTGATATAATTGCCACAGACATAATCAACCGTCTGAACCAAACAGGGCGCATTAAAGCACCTCTTCTGGGTGAAAATATGTCTAAAGTAACCTCAGGCAATTTCAGTCTTTACAAAGAAACTTTCTTTAATGAATACAAATACAACTATAACGTGGATTTTGTAAATCTTAAAAGAATCACCAGATACGTGAATGCAGACTATATCCTTATGATTACGAGCGGCCTTGATACCCAGAGCCAGCTTTTAAAAGAAAACTGGTGGTCAAAAATCAGCTGGTCAGCAGGCGACCCTATTACACCGAGATACAGATTGACTACACTGCTTACCTTAATCGACAAAAAGACTTATTCAATTGTATGGCAGGATATGTATCAAAGAAGCCTAAAAGCCGATGATATGGATTTGGGCATCACTCAATTTTCACCAAGCTATCCTCAGCTGGCAAAAATTAAAAAATATTCAAACACCATGTCAGAATATGTGGTAAACAATATAGACAAAGTCGTAAACCCGTGGACAGTTCCGCCCGAAGAACCGAAATCTGTTGAGATGAGAAGCAGATTTGTCAACGAAGGCACAAAAGTTTACTACCCTGCTATAAACGGCGAAGTTGTTAAAGAAAACTTTAACGAATTTAAAACAGATACTCAAAAGAAATGGAACGATTACCAAAAACAAAGAAAACAAAAACAACATATAGAAAATGTCAGACGTCTGGAAAGAAAACGCCAGATGGAAGAAATCAAACAGCTCGAACTCAAAAACAAACAATACGAAGCTGAATCAAAAGCAAAAAATAAATCCAATTCAAACAAGTCCTTTATTGTTCCTATTAAAAACCAGAATCAATCATCACCATTGCAAAAAGACTCTCAAGGACTGCAATGGAAACAGAAAAAACAGGAACAAAGACTCTTTGACACAATCGATTCCAATGCAATAGAAAACAATATTGACGATATGACAAACACTCTGCCTGCACCAAGAAAACAGGAAGAATTACTCCCGATAAATACGGAACCAAAACCCGCAATCGAATTAAAACCCGTAAAACAACAGGAAGAACCCGCTATCATAAAACCCTCATTGGACAAACCTGTTGTAAAAGAAGAAGCTAAAAAACCTGCTTCAAATGTTCAAAAATCACAACCCGTACAACAAAAAGAAATACAACAAGAAGAACAAAAACAACTCCAGCAGGAAGAACACACTCCTTATTACGATTGGAATTTAAAAAATATCTATCTGGAAAAAATAGGACGACTAAGTAATTTACATTAATTAAATTATATACGACAAATTTTCTTGGTTATATTATTATAAAAGAAAGGACTAAAAACTCCGGAGGATATCTTGGTAGAGAAACTAAAAATTGTAGGCGGAAACCCATTACACGGGGAAGTTTCAATAAGCGGTGCAAAAAATGCCGTATTAAAATTGATGGCAGCAGCCATTTTGCCGCAGGGTGAAAGTATTATACACAACGTTCCTCAATTGACTGACGTTAATATAATGCTGCGTGTTATAGAAGAACTCGGTGTAAAAACAAAGTATGACAAAGCCTCTAAAACAGTAGCCATCGATGCCACAGATATCACAAGCATAACCGCAAAATATGAACTGGTAAGCAAAATGCGTGCCTCTTTCATCATTCTCGGCGCACTGGTCACAAGATGTAAAGAAGCTATTGTTGCACTGCCCGGCGGATGTGCTATCGGAGAAAGACGTGTTGATTTTCACATCAAGGGGCTTGAGGCACTGGGTGCTGACATAAAAATCGAAAACGGATATGTCCACGCAAAAGCACAAAGACTCGTCGGAACGGATATTTATCTTGATATTCCGTCTGTCGGCGCAACAGAAAACCTCATGCTGGCTGCAGTTCTGGCTGAAGGTGCTACAAGAATCCAAAATGCTGCACAGGAACCTGAAATTGTTGACCTTGCCAATTTCTTAAATGCTATGGGCGCAGATATTTCAGGTGCAGGTACATCAGAAATTATTATTAACGGTGTAAAACAGGAAAATCTACACCCGATAGAATACACAACAATCCCTGACAGAATCGAAGCCGGTACCTATATGGCAGCAATCATTGCCACAAAAGGAAAAGGGATTATCAAAAATGTTTTGCCCTCACATTTGACTTTTTTCAATTCAAAATTGATAAAAATGGGTGCAAATATAAAACTCATCGAGCCTACAGTGCTTGAAGTAAGCTGCAATCAGCGTCTTAACTCTGTAAACATAGTTACCCAGCCTTATCCCGGGTTCCCTACAGACCTGCAATCTCTTGCTATGGCTATGCTAACAACTGCTGACGGTGTAAGTATTATTACGGAAAGCCTATATGAAAACAGATTTATGCAGGTGCCCGAACTCAGAAGAATGGGCGCAGATATTCATCAGGAAAGGAACCATGCCCTTGTCCGTGGTGTTGACAAGCTGACTGGTGCAAATGTTAAGGCTTCCGACTTAAGAGCCGGTGCATCTTTAATAATTGCAGCACTGATGGCAGAAGGCAAAAGTGAAATAGAAGCTCTGCACCATATCGACAGAGGCTATGAACTTTTTGAAACAAAATTTGCCAATCTGGGGGCAAATATAGTAAGATACAATGATGAAAGCGATACTTTAGCTAACGCTTCTTTGGAACTTAACAAGGAAAACTTAAATGCCTCAGTATAAAAGATGGTACGATCATGATCCGGTTTTAATGGAAGTTGTTGAACTCTTGCGCAATTATCAGGACGAATTGAGAGCGCAGGCAGAAATTTTTCTCGCTAAAATTGAAGAAAAAGTATCAAAAGAAACTATTGACAAATTTTATGACATGGTTAAGCCAATAAACGGAAACCGCTGGTATGACAAGGATCCGGTAATTTCAAAAACCGTAGAACTCTTAAGAGTTGTTCCGCCGGAAATCCAAAAAGCTGCCGCTGAAAATTTTATTAAATCTTTAGAAGATATGGGCGTGGACAGAAATGCCCCTAAAAATCAAGAAACAAAATAAGAATTCTTTATAAAATATTAATATAGAACTACTTCCCAAAAACTGTTTTTTGAAATAGAATCGATGAATAGTCTAGGATTTTAATCGGGAGAAAGATAAAATGTGTGGAATAGTCGGATATGTAGGTTCAAAATCTGTTGTTGATATTTTACTTAACGGCTTGAGCAAACTCGAATACAGAGGCTATGACTCTGCAGGTGTTGCTATAAATTCCGAAGGAAAAATAAAAGTTTATAAGGCAGAGGGCAAACTCCAAAACCTTAAAGATTTACTTGAAAAACACAAACCTGAAATTGTCGACACAACAGCAGGTATAGGCCATATCAGATGGGCAACTCACGGTCTGCCTAATACAATAAACGCACATCCTCACACCTGCAATTGCGGAAAACTCGCTATTGTTCACAACGGGATTATCGAAAATTACAAAGAACTAAAAAAAGATTTGATGGACAAAGGTTGTGAATTCAAATCCGAAACAGATACCGAAGTCGTTGCACACCTTATTGCACAAGAATACGGAATACATAACGACCTGCCAAAAGCTGTTAGAGAAGCAGCAAAAAAACTCAAAGGTGCTTATGCTCTGTGTGTAATGCATCAGGATGAGCCGAATATCCTTGTCGGCACAAGAAAAAATGCTCCTCTTATTGTTGCACTCGGACAGGGCGAAAATTATCTTGCCAGCGACTCTCCGGCAATTATCCAGTACACAAAACGTGTTATCTATCTTGACGATGACCAGTTCGCAATACTTACACCTGCGAGTGTACTCATTACCGATATAGAAGGCCGCCAGATAGACAGAAAAGAAGAAATCCTGCCATGGGAACCCGTTGCTATGAGCAAACTGGGCTACAAACACTTTATGCTAAAAGAAATCCATGAGCAGCCCGATGTAATCAGAAACGTTCTGTCAGGCAAACTCCCTGACATTAACAAACCGATTGTCTTAGACGAAGTAAAACTAACAAAAGAAGAAATCAAAAACTTAAAAAGGATAGAGATTATTGCCTGCGGTACTTCTTTGCACGCTGCAATGGTAGCAAAATACATACTGGAAGCATTTACAAATATCCCTGTGGATGTAGAAGCCTCAAGCGAATATATTTACAGAAAAACCGTAACAGATGCAAACACTCTGGTTATTGGTATTTCTCAATCAGGCGAAACATCTGACACAATCACAGCAATCAGACAGGCAAAATCCGTTGGTTCACATGTTCTAATCATCACCAACAGACCGGACTCTATTATGGCTAGAGAAGCTCACAGCCTTATCCCTGTAAATGCAGGTATAGAAGTCAGTGTAGCTGCGACAAAATCCTTTAATGCTCAATTGATTGCGCTTTATCTTTTTGCAATGTACATTGCAGAGATTAAAGAATCTTTTGACCTTGAAAAAATCAAAGAACTCAAGCACGAAATGCTTTTGCTCCCGCAAAAGATAGAAACAATTCTTTCTCACAAAGAAGATATCATGAAATGTGCAAGAGCCTTTGCTTCTTACAAAAACTTTATTTATATAGCAAGAGGAATAAACTATCCTACAGCACTGGAAGGCGCACTAAAACTGAAAGAAATCAGCTACATCAATGCAACGGGATATCCTGCAGGGGAACTAAAACACGGCCCAATCGCAATGCTGGATGAAACCATGCCGGTACTTGCAATACTTATGCCCGGCAGCATTGTATATGAAAAAGTTCTGTCTAATGCAGAAGAAGCAAAAGCAAGAAATGCAAGAATGATAGCACTAACATCCGCTCATGATGCGCATTTAAACGATGTGTTTGAATATATTTTAAGAGTACCTGCAGTAGATGAGTATCTCTCACCAGTGATTGCTTCAGTTCCATTACAGCTTCTGGCATATTATATTGCAGAATTTTTAGGCAAAGATGTCGACCAGCCGAGGAACCTTGCAAAATCTGTTACGGTAGAATAATGTTAACAACAAATAATTTTGAAATAGAACAAACTCAAAATTTGACAGGCTCATATATTGAAGAGGCTTTGAACAAAATGGGCATAAAGCCTCTAAGATGGGCTATTACAGATGTCAAAGACGGGAAATACATACTATCAGTATCTTATGAAAGTAACTAATTTTTAACAAACAAAAAAAATACTAGCAATTAATTTTTTGTTTGTTTTTTATTCTACTTGCCCGAACAAGAAAGGAATAACAAATGACATTACTCAGAACTTTACCCAGAATAGACGGCTCTGTTTTGCGTGAATACAAAAGCAAATCCGGTAATATCACATATACATTAAGAAATGAAATTGCAGGAAGAGGCATTACACTAAAAGTCATGAACTGTGACGCAAAAGGTGACCCGAAAATCATAAGAGATGTGGCAAAAGGCCGCAATGATGTTTATATAAAAGCAGAAGACGGCTCAACAATCCTGAAACAGGGCGACAAAACAACAACTTTCCCGAATCTTGTTTTCAACAAAGTTTGTGAAATACTTTTTAAACAATAAGAAAAAGCCTCTGCAGTCTCATTCAAGCAAAGGCATTAATAAATTAGGTCTTTGTTTTGTGCAACATGCACATTATTCATAATTAACAGAATCTAAAACTATGAACTTATCAGCTGCAAAACTTCTTGCAGAAGGGATTTATTTGTTTGTATCAATTTGTTCGCCATATCCATCTGCATTTTTGCCTGTTGATAATATGTAATATTTGCCTTGAAATCACAGTTGGACATTTCTAACAAACCGCCTCTGACTTCACCACGGCCGATTACAGGACGTCCTGATTCTTCTGTTTCGATAAACTCGCCCTGTTTAATTTCATACAGACCTTCAGGGTTGTGGAAATTCATAATAGCAAGTTTGTATAACGGAACAACATTTTTACCGCCGTCAGATTTACCGTACAAAATACCGTCGCCTTTGAATTCAAATTCATCGTATTTGCCGAGATATTTTCCGTTGTTCGGGTCAATCCAGAGTTTTATATTTGTAGTCGGAATATTTACGGCTCCGCCTTTTATACCTGTTTCTGCATATATATCAGCATCAATAGGTTTTGTACCCTGCATGATTTCGCCTTTATCATTAAGGATATAACCCTGAACAGTATATCCGCTTGTGTTTTTATAAACACCTTCTTTGTCAAAAGTGAATTCACCCAGTCTTGAATAAACTATCTGGCCGTCTTCTCTACGCAAAGTAAAATAGCCCTCGCCTTCCAAGAAGACGTTTTCATTAGAAGTACCGGGGGTAGATTTACCCTGTCCTGTGTTTTTATTAAAACCGTCTATAATAGCCGTATTCAAAAAAGTTTTGAATGAGGCTTGAGTTTCTCTATACCCCGGGGTATAGATGTTCGTCAGGTTTTCTGATATTGCATCCATCCAGTCCGAGGTGGATTTTTGAGTATTTAGAGCGTTTACAAATGAATCATTCATTTTTTACTCTCCTTTATCTTTTTGTTGATTCTGTCGTTCTCTGTTTCTGCCATTGCCGCCCTGTCTGTACATAATGTCGTTATAAGGGAGATTCTGGTCATCAAATCGCTGTTTTAAAGAGCTTATATTATTTCTCAAATACATTTCTACAGCCTTGTCGCCGGGAATAAATTCTGCAGAAACTTTTCCTTTTGTATCCACTTTCAAAATTACGGATACTTTGTTGTCAAAATCTATACGGACAGGCTTTTGTTCGTTATAAGCTTTTGAAATCAAATCAGCCAGAACTTTTGATGTTTGCTGTGTTTTGTATGTTGGTCCTATTTCATCAGCAAATTTGATTAAAGATGTTTTGTCACCGTTTTGCAGCATCGCAAACTGTTTATTATCCACCAAATCCGCAAAAAACTTTGCATCTTCTTTAGAAATTTTTAAAGAATCATAATTGTACATTGATTTTATATTTTTCAAACCCGCAACAGTATCAAAACCGAATTTGTTTACATACTGTTCGTTTATCATCTGATTCAAATTGTTTTGCTGAGGTTGTTCAATACTGACTTTGTCAGTACCTTTTTGCTCTTCCAGAACTTTTTTAAAATCCTGTTTTTCTTCAGTCGTGCTTTCGTCTTTTGTTTCTTCAGGTTTTGATGCAGTAACCTTATCGGTATTTGATACCGATTGTTTGTCATTCACCACAGGTTGGGTCTGTGTTGATTCAGTTGCTGTTGTCTGGGTACTGCTTGATATATTCATCTTGTATTATTCCTTCGCCTGACTCATCATTGTATAGGGGATTTTTCATCAACTCTTCGAGTTCTTCTTCTTGTTTTGCTTTTGTTTTTGCAAAATATTTTTGAATTGCAACTTCTGATAGCTGTTTGAGTTCTGCTTTTTTTTCTTCTTCTATATACGCTTCTCTTGAATGTTCTTTGTGTTTTTCAAGCACCTTTACCGCTTTTTCAAGTTCTCTGAGTTTATCTTTTTCTACATCAAGAGCCTCTTGAGCTTTCTGCCGGTCTTCTTCCAGACTTTCGCCTTTGACATAGAGATGTTTGAGATATGTATCATAGGCCTCGTACATAGAAAAATCAGCCTGCCTCATATTTATTCTTGTTGATGCAATTTCTTTGTTGTTTCTGTCTATCAGTCCTTCTATTTTTAGCACTAATGCCTGTGCGTTACGAACGTTCTGGAGCTGTTCTTCTTTTTTGCGGATTCTAAAATCCAGTATTTTTTGGAGTCTGTAACGAAAAGGCATGGGGTTCGCTAATTTACTATTACACTAATTAATTATTAAGTATTGCCCTAATGATTACTACATCTGTTTGTATGATTATGTTTTAATAATACAAAATCAAAAGTCAATATATTTAATATAGTCAACTGACACCGCCTACTTGTTGAACCTGTGCATTAATCAAGTCCGTTCATCACAAACAAGTCCGGCACAGGCAACAAGTGCATGGGGTCACTTCCACAAAAAAATAAATATCCATAAATCATATAGTCAACTGACACCAAAAACAGCACAAATTATATTACAAAATGTAAAAAAGACTTTAATTCTCAAAATGCTGTGGTAGACTAGATTATAGAGATTTGGGTTAATTTCCATCTATTCAAACTAGCAAAAAATTTTTTGACAGTCCTTAAATAAATAGGACTACATGCGATTCAAGGGGAACTATGGTTACTGTATCAAATAGTGTAAATAGTCAAATGAACAGACCTGCCTATCAAAGTTCATTTACATCGACAGCCAAAGCTTACATCGACAAAAATTTTCAATCAAATAACAGCGACTCAAAAAAAGCTGACAATCGCAAATACAAAGAAGATACCCTTCTTGAAAATACATTTGCAAATCGCATGAGGATTAATTTAAACAAAACTCTTGATATCCCTCTCGTTCATTTTCCGAGAGGTCTTGGCGGTGCGCCTGATTATACATTTTTTGAATTTTTACAAACAGCCAAATTCCCTTATTACATAGGCGGTCCTATACTGGCAGCACTGTTTTATGCAGGTGTAAAAAAAGACAACTTTAAATCTGCCGAAGCAGCACAAAGAGTAGCAAAACACATGGCTCTCGGTGTTGGTCTTTATTATGTCGGAGCTGCAGTAGCAAAATCCATCATCAACAACACTGTAAAACTCAGCCGTGGAATGGATTTAAAACACCCTTACGCAAAAGCTATTTCTACTACAACAAACCATACAGGTGCCTTCAAAAAAGATGTTGAATATCATACAGTCTTTGAAAGCGCAGACTTTACAAGAACAGACTTGCTCTACAACAAAAAAGGCACAACCCCCAAAGAAATAAACGAAACATACGCCCGCTACGGCAAAAAATACGGAGTAAATACAGAAACAAACGATGTAGACCAGACAGTAAAACCATTGATGAAAAAGACAATTATCATGGCAAGAGCATGGCAATATGCACTGACTGCATTCTTTGTTACTCTCGGAATCGGCATGGCAAATCAAAAAGCATGGGACAATACCTCTGCTTACGGATTTAAAGAAACACTCAAAAAAGGTGTATTCGGAAGAAACATCAAAGACAAAGCCGCACAGCAGGGTGAATTTGTTTCAAAACTTTCTGCAAAAGATAGAATTAACAACCTTAAAGTTGCCGTATATGACTATATATTGCAGCCTTTCGGACAGAGTTTTGTACAGTTCTGGAAAGGACACAACAAAGCCTCCTCCATTGCAGGCAAAACAGTTATCCTGTCGACTGCACTGGCTACAGCTACGGCAATAGGACTTATTACACACAAAACTTCTGCAAGAAAACACAAAGTAGAAGTATCCGGAACAAATAGTTTTGATGAGGGGCAAAAATAGATGGGAAACTTAATTAATTCAATACCTGTTTACAGACCTCAACAACCGGCACAACAGCCTCAAGCACCTGCCGCAAAAACTCCTGCTGCACAAACAACAGTACCAAAATCTATTTTGCAGCTGGAAAATCCGTTCCCTCAATTACAAACTTACACATACGCTCCTGCAAGACCGTTGAGTGAACCTCATACTACACCAAAAGGCGTAAAACCACAGGCTGCATCAGGATACCTCGTAAAAGAAAATATTTTCCAATCTGCAGCAAGCACAGTAAAATCATACGCTGACTATGTAAAATACTTCTACAAGGCAGCATTTAAAGGCGAAGGCACAGACTATTCCGTAGGTAAAATTAATGACCTTGCCATCAGAACAGGTTCTTTAGGCATAGCTGCTGTTCTTGCAACATCTAAAATGTTCCCGTTTGCAAAAGGCATGGAATTTATCGGACTCGGCACTTGGTTTGCTTCTATGGCTGTATGGCCTCACATTCTCGGTGCGCCGATAAAAGCTCTTTACGGTGTAGATATAAACCAGAAATATATTGATTCTTACGGCAGAAGAAAATATGTCTACGAAGACAACCAGTATCGTCCGATGGATATATACAGACACGTTGACCTGAAAGGCAGAACTCTTACACCTGAAGAATACAATGCAAAATACGACAAAGACTATGTATATCTTGACAAAATAGGCAACAAACTCGGTATCCCGAAAGATATTAACAACAGAAACGAAGCAACCATGAACAAAATGGGTCAGGTTGCAGTACAGGGCAAAACTTTATGGATGCTGACTGCAGGCGTTATGACTCCTGTAATATCATCTATTGTTGCAGATGCTCTGCAAAATCCGTTGAAAAACCACCTTGAAAAATCAAGATACAAAAAACAGGAAGCCAAACTCGAAACACTGAATGCACAGGTAGGTGCGCTGCTTGATGCAGGAGAAAAAGATGTTGAAAAGATAATGACAGGTTTGAATGTCAAAATATCTCCTGAAGCTGAAAAACAATTCAATTCGCTTTTGACAGAAAACGGTCAAATGACAAAAGCTCAATTCAAAAACTTAGAAGCATTCCTCGAAAAACGCTTCTGGGGTACAGGCTTCTACGAATCTATACATGAAGCTATGTCTAAAAACTTAAAAATGACAGAGCCTATTATAACAGCATCTGATGAACTCAAAACAAACATTACAAAAATCACATCAGAAGCAGTAAAAGAAGCTGTAGAAAAACTTCCTCAGGAAGTTAAAAACAATCTTCCTGACATGCTCATCAACTACGAAGGTTTGAGCGCTCAAGATGTAACAAATCTGATAAACAAAACCTGGAATGCCGGCGAAAACAAAGCAATGGATTTGTTCGCTCACGAAGCATTGAGAAACACTATCCCCGGCAAAACAATTGAAAATCTTCAAAACTCACTCAACGGTGTAATTGACGAAGACCTGCTCGAAGATATTTCTGCAGAAGCACAAAAATTAATCAACAAAAAAACAGCTGCATACTGGGAAGAACAAAAACGCTTTGTAGTTCCTAAAGACACTGTTACAAAACTCTTCAAATTTGCAGAAATAAACAACAACATCAAAACAAGAATAGATGAATTTGAAAAAACTTCTATCAAAAACATCTCTGAATCAATCACAGCAAACAACTGGGGCGTACTGCCTAAGAAATACTTAAAACTCCTCGGCTTTAACAAAGGCGAACTCGCAATAATAGCCTCTGCCGATGCAAACACAGCAAGCAAAGTAATTGCTAAAAAACTGGAAGAAGTTGCTAAAAATCCAGAACAATACAAAAAAGCAATTACAGAAATGTCAAAACTTGCAAAAGACGCTGCAACAAAAGAAGAAAAAGCCGTAATCAAACTCATCGGTTCTATAGAAGAAAATGGCATTCTTTCAAAGATAAAAGAACTTATGAAAACTACGGCAGAAACAAACTTTGGCCATGAGATGAAAAATTCTCTTGAAAGATATTACGATGGCAAATTCAGAGGCGTACAAAGAAAATTCAGAAATACTTTCGATTCCTTTGTAAGACCGATAAAAGCACTTGATTTCTTCAAACACATTGATGAGGCTGTTGTTGATTTCTTCAAAGAATACAATGCACCTGCCGGAAAATCGCTGGAAGAACAATACTATGCATCAAGACCGTATACTTTCCACAATACATCTTATGAAGAAGCTCAAAAAGTAATGAAAGAATATCTTGAAGATGCAATTCTTCAAAAGAATGACATAAACAACTGGACAACAAAATTTGAACACGAAGTAAAAGGCACAAAACGTGGATTCAAATTCTCTGTTGATTCAGTAAGACGTATTGCAGAAGCTATTCTTGGCGATTTGTGCAAAGACACAGCAGAAATAATCAATGACAAAGATTTTGTTAACAAAATCAACACAAACAATCAGGCAATGAAAGCCCGCTTCTTAAGAATAGAAAACGAATTAACAAAAACCTTCACAACTACATACAACTGGTTCCACGGCGCAGTAGAGGCATTTGCAAACGGAGACGCTTCACAGTATGACAGACTTGCCGGTCTTTTAGAAGACAGACGTTCAAATATCACTCCGGAAGAATTTAACGAATGCAAAGGCATCTTAAATACCTTCAAACGTGACGGAGCAAAAGCATTCGGTGACCAGAAAACTAACAAATTAAATTATCTCAAAGGCAAAATGGACTTCTTTGCTTCTAACAGATCAATAGCAGAAATGACGGGCAAAAATGTTACAGACTTCTTTACCGGTGCAGCTCAAGAACTCCGTGCAAGAAGCAAATGGGCAAATCTCGTTTATGGTCTGCTCATCGGTACTGTCGGACTTTCTGCAGTAACAATAGCATTGATGGGTAAGAAAAATTATTTCAACAAAGATATATATGAGCCAAAACAGACAGAACAAGGAGCAGGTAACTAATGATAATTAACAGCAATATCAATTATACATCTCCACTAAAATCCAATTTTAAAGCATCATTATTAGCACAAATGATGCAAAAATCAGGAGGTTCTCAGGTTGCTGCTTCTGCTGTAATGCCTCAAACAGACAAACAACCGGTAAATGTTGCATACATCCCCGTCAGCACACCTGTTGCAGACAAATATACAAAAAGCAGCCTTCTTGCTGCATTAATGGAAAAAACAGGAGCAACACATACTCCTGCCGCAAAACCTCAGGTTGAATCAGCTGCTGCTGTAGCACCTGTTAAAACAGAAAAACTTGAAGGCTACAAAAACAATCTGCGTTCAATGTTCCAGAACAATCAGGCTGTTATTTATGCTATGATTCCAAGAACATTTAATGCAAAAGACACAGACGGAAACGGCCTGATTGAAGGCAACGAAGAACCCGGCTACTTTACAAACATGGTTGACCGTCTTGATGAATTAAAATCTTACGGCATAAACACACTCCACTGGCTGCCTATCAACCCTCCGGGAAAAATTGCTGCAAAAGGCAGTGCAGGTTCTGTTTATGCACCATTAGACTATCTTTCTATTGACCCGAAACTGGATGACCCAAAAGATCCGAGAGATGTTTTTGAAGAAGCAAAATATGCAATTAACGAATGCCACAAAAGAGGCATAAAAGTTATGCTCGACCTGCCGAGCTGCATGTCTGTTGACCTCTATGACGCAAGACCTGACCTTAGAGCTACAGATGCCGAAGGCAAACCAAAAACTCCGGAAGGCTGGGAAGATATCAGAATGTTCAACCCGTGGCAGGATGCAGACAAAAGAACATTGAACCCCGCTCTTCTTGATTATCACAAAAAATTCATTGATATGTGCATAGACCTTGGAATTGACGGTATCAGAGCCGATGTAGGCAGAGCAAAACCGCCGGAATTCTGGGACATCATCACATCTTATGCAAGAAGCAAAGACCCTGAATTCGGGTTCTTAGCAGAATGCTACACCTATGAAGATGCTTCTCCGATGAAAAACATGCCGGCAGACAGACCGGAAGAAGCACTGGATGCAGGTTTTGACACATACTACGGACAGTATCACATCTTCCATATGTGGAAAGCAAAAGACTTCCACAAATTTGTAGAAGACAATCTCAAAATGTCATACAATCATCAAAAAGGCAAAGGGCTTATAGGCTCATTTGCTACACACGATGACAAAAGCCCTATGTCAAACGGCGGCCCTGACTACTGTATGATGACCAATGTTATCCAGACTACATTACCTATGACTAACCCCTACATTGTTACAGGTTACGAATCAGGTGACAGATATATTTATCCTTACGGCAAAAAGTTTGTGGACAGAACTTTCAACCAGCTGTTAGAAAATCCTGTGTACAAAGACACAGTAAATTCTCTGCTGCACACAAGCAAGTTTGAAGACAGAGATAAACTCAAAAAATTAATCTCCGGCAACGATGCAAACAGAAAAGTAGAAGACCTTGCCAAAGATCCGGAATATCATAGTATAATCGATTTCTTGAGCGACTTCCCGCTCACAAAAGACAATATCAAACACTATGTCCACTCAGAATTTGTAGATATCTTTAACGAATCAAGAAAACCTGGCGGAAACCATCCCGAAATCGGTCAGCACTTTGGCTATCTGATGAACTGTGTAAGACCGAAATACGGTGACCTGATTACAAAAGGCAATTACATTGAATTAAAAGTTGACGGCGACAAACTCGATGAAGTAATTGCATACGCTCGCTGCAAAGACGGAAAAACTTTAATCACCATTGCAAACCACGATGTAAATTTAAGACATAAAGTTAAAGTAGAAGTTCCTACCTTAAAAGCTACTCAGGAACTAAAAGACATTGCTCCAAAATACGGTACGGGCAGCAGCTGGGAAGCAGAAAATAATGCAATCGAAATTGACCTTGGTCCGGCTCAGGCTCATATCTTTGAAGTTGATACTCCGTATTTGACAGAGTCTGTAAAACCAGACAAAGTATTCCAGCAAAATGTATAAGTCTTGATAGGTGTTGCTTTATGCATGCGCTGCGGGCAGCAAAAATCTCAAATAAATATAAATCGAACTCATCACAAGCGAAACAAATGTGATAAGAACACCGTATTTCAAATACTTCATGAAAGAAATCGGCTTGCCATGAGCAGCAGCGGTTTCTGAAACAATAACGTTTGCCGCAGCACCGATTATCGTCATGTTTCCGCCAAGACATGCACCCAAAGACAAACACCACCACAGAGGATGCGCATAAGCCGCACCTTCCACAAGCTGTATTTGATAAATCATCGGTGCCATTGTTGCAGTGTATGGAATATTGTCAACAATACCGGATAAAATACCCGACGCCCAGAGTATCAGCATCGCAGCAGCAGATTCGTTTCCGTGTGTAACATCAAGAATCCATTTTGCCATAACGGAAATCCCTCCTGCAGCCTCAAAACCGCCAATGATAATAAACAGCCCGATAAAAAAGAAAATCGTGTTCCATTCTATCCCGTTTAATACCCTTTTCGGACTTTCAAAAATCATCAAAAAGCTTGCGCCCAAAAGCGCAATTACATAAGATTCTATATGCAAAACATCATGCAAAATAAAACCGAGTATAACCAGTGCCAGCACCACGGATGAACGTATTGCAAGAGGCTTGTCCGTAATACTTTTTGAATTGTCCAGCTCTGCAACTGCTTCCATTTTTTCTTTTGTCGCTACCAAATCTTTTCTGAAACACAGCCAGAGAATAAACAGAGTAACAACAAGAATAAAAAATACTATATCAGTAAGCTCCAACAAAAATGTCATAAAAGTAAAACCGGCCTTGCTGCCGATAATAATATTCGGCGGGTCGCCTATCAAAGTGGCAGTACCGCCTATGTTAGAAGACAAAATCTCCGTAATCAAATACGGAATCGGATTTATGTCCAATTTTTTTGCAATCAAAAAAGTAACCGGAACAATCAATATAACTGTCGTGACATTGTCCAAAAAAGCAGAGGTTACTGCAGTAAAAAATCCGAGTACCAAAAGAATTTTTACAGGATGCCCCTTTGTTTTTTTCAACAAAGCATTTGCCACCCACGTAAATATACCGCTTTTGCTGGCAATGCTGACAATAATCATCATTCCTATAAGCAAAAATATTACATTAAAATCAACAAAATTTATAAAATAATGAGGGTCTATTACCGCATCATGTCCTTTTGATTGAGCCAGCAGCCCCAGAACAAGAGTAATCGCCGCACCAATCATTGCGACAGTGACCTTGGATATTTTTTCCCATGCAATAAAAATATATGCAACTATCAAAATTGCTGAAGATATAACCAATGCATGTGATTGTACAAACTGGTGAAGGTGTTCCATTTTATAAACTCCATAAAGATAATATTTCAATTTTATACTGAGCAAAAAGACTTGTAAATGTTTTTGTATAGTCAACAGACTTAATTTGTAAAACTATCTTGTTTTTGAGATAATTTTTATTACGAATTAGCAGAAAGAGGCTGGAATTATGGGAATACTGGAATTTTTTAAAGAACCTGCAGCGGCTGAACCGATTAAAGATGAGGAACAAATTAAAAAAACATATTCTCACTTTAGATTGAGAATGTTTTATTCCTGCTTTATAGGATATGCAATGTTTTATCTTTGCAAAAAGAATATTGCAGCAGCACTGCCGTCAATGAGCAAAGAACTCGGTTATTCAAATCTGGAACTGGGTGTCATTGGCAGTTCATTATACTTTACCTATGCAATAGGCAAATTTGTAAACGGAATGATAGCAGACCGCTCTGACGTAAGAAAATTCTTGCCGACAGGACTTATTCTTGCAGGGCTAGCAAATATCTGCTTTGCGCTCAGCTTTTTTGTCTTTACTCCGGGGAAATTCACTTTCTTTGGTCTTCCCTCTGCAACTATACTGTTGTGGGTACTGGCATTTTTCTGGGGATGTAACGGATGGTTCCAGTCCATGGGTTTCCCTCCTGTTGCAAAAAGTTTAACCTACTGGTTTTCAAATTCCGAAAGAGCAACAAAATGGGCAATGTGGTCTACATCACACCAGACAGGTACTTTCTTAGCAGTAATTCTTTCAGGTTTTGCAATAGCAAAATTCGGCTGGCAGGCTGCTTTTTATATTCCCGGTACTCTGGCTATAATAATTGCACTATGGATGTTCAACAGACTCAGAGATAAACCTCAATCCATAGGTCTTCTGGACATAGAAGAATACAGAGAACCGGAACGTGCAAAAGAAACTGCAAAAACTGAAGCCGAAGATGACGGACTCAGCTATATTCAGGTGCTTGTAAAAAATGTTCTTACAAACAAAGCCGTATGGGCATTGGCCATGGCTTATGTTTTTGTTTATGTAATAAGATTCGGTACAGAGGACTGGATTATCAAATACCTTGTAGAAGCAAAAGACAACTCTCTGGAACTTGCTTCTATGAAGCTCGCCTGTCTGCCGTTGTTCGGATTTTTCGGCACAATCTCTGCAGGCTTGATTTCGGATAAAATATTTAAAGGAGCAAGAGCGCCGATTAACGTAATCTTCCTTATCGGTGTAATTATCTGTATGACAGGTCTGTATTTTAACGGAACAGGCACAAACTTTATTGACTCCGCTTTTTATGCAATCACTGGCAAATCAATGATTGATGTATTAAAAATCAACGGCTCCGGCGTAATAGATATCCTTCTCATCGGATTTTCAGGATTCTTTACATACGGCCCGCAAATGCTGATAGGCGGTGTATGTGCCATAGAATCCAGCTCCAAAAAAGTTGCCTCTGCCGTAACAGGCTTTACAGGTACATTCGGATATGTCGGCGCAATGCTCTCCGGACTCGGAACAGGTATTGTGGTAGACAAATTCGGCTGGAACGGTGCGCTGGCCTTCTGGGGCATATCTGCACTTATCTGTGCAGCAATATGTTTGCCAATGTGTTTTAAAAAGAAAACAGCTTAACCTTTAACAGATAGACAAAACAGGAGAACAATACACATGCTAGATATGAAATACTGTGAACTTAGCAAAGACGGCTTTGGCTGCTGTATGACCGTAAAACAAACCCTCTTCAGCGGACAATCCGAATTTCAAAAAGTAGATATTTTTGATACAGAATCCATGGGTCGTGTGCTGACACTGGACGGGCTGATGATGACTACAGAACGTGATGAATTTTATTATCACGAAATGATTGCTCACATTCCCATGATGTCGCACAAAAACCCTGAATCAGTTCTTGTTATAGGCGGCGGCGACGGCGGCACTATCAGAGAAGTTCTTAAACATGACACTGTAAAAAAAGTTGTGCTGTGCGAGATAGACGGCATGGTAGTTGATGCCTGCAAAAAATATCTGCCGACTATCGGCTGCGAACTCGACAACCCGAAAGTCGAAGTTAAAATTGAAGATGCTATAGAATTTATCAAAGACAAAAAAGCACAATACGATGTAATTTTGATAGACTCAACAGACCCGATGGGTCCCGGAGAAGGACTGTTTACCGAAGAATTCTACACAAATGTAAAAGAAGCCCTCAAAAAAGACGGTATCATGGCAGCACAATCAGAATCACCTTTCATAAATCAGGCAGAAATGAAAAAAATGTATCCTCTGTTGAGAAAAGTGTTCCCGATTGTCGATACATACACAGGCCCGATTCCTTCATATCCCGGCGGATACTGGAGCTGGTGCTTCTGCTCCGAAACAGTAAGCCCCTTCGACTACATCGACGAAGCAAGAGCAGAAAAAATCACAAAACAGTGCAAAATTTACAACAAAGAATACCACATCGCACGTTTTGCACTGCCAAACTTTGTAAAAGAATTAACAAAATAAATACACAAATGGCCCTGTTCAAAAGACAGGGTCATTTTTTTAAATTTTTAAAACCCTAATAAGTTCCGAACATTGTAGCCAGACCTTTGCGGCAGATGAATGCTGCCATAAAAAATGCTTCTTTCAATTTTGCAAGTAAATTTTTCATAACCATACAAACACACCTTTTTTACACTCACATGTATATAATGCCCAAAAATCATGGTTTTTAAACACTATTCATCAAGTGATTTTATGGAAATGCCTACTTTGCTGGCAAAATTGTTATTTACAGCGTTTACCAGTTCATTTGATGCATCGACCCAAAAATGAGAGCCGCACAAAATACGGGAATCTGACCCGTCATCTTCTTTGACTTTCATCACAAGAGGATCGCCGCCTTTAAAATGAGCCAGCATATCTTTTAGCCTGACCAGCTCTTCAAATTTCATCTCATCGTTGATAGAAATCGTAACAATATTGCTGTTATCAACCGATTTTACGGAATCAACAACTATACTGTACTGCTCCTCGTCACGTTTTTGAACTTTGCCGGAGATAATAACCTTTTTCTCTGATTCAAGAAAAGAATTGTAGTCTATCAAAGTCTTGTGAAAAGCAACAAACTCAACCTTGCCTGTTAAGTCTTCTATAATACCCGCTTTCAAAAATTTTGTCGGGTCTTTCTTTGTCGGGATTTGCCTTACCTGTGTCAACAAACCGCATACGGTAACAGACTTGTCATTCGGCATATCTTTTAACTCTGAGATATTATGTGTGGTCAAAAACGGCAGTTTGTCTATTATGCTGGACAGAGGATGGCTCGTAACGTAAAATCCGAGATATTCTTTTTCAAAAGCCTGAATCTGCTTGTCATCAAATTCTGCATCACTGCCTGTCAGAGTATATGTATCAAGATCCACACCTGTAGAAGTTGTAAGACCCGAGAACAAACTGGCCTGACCCAGAGATTTTGCTTCGCTCTGTCTTTTTGCTGATGCAATCAACGGTTCCAGATTTTCTATAAGCTGTTTTCTGCTTTTTTCTATATTTGAAAAAGCACCTGCTTTTATCAAACTTTCCAGAGTTCTTGTGTTATATGATTTATAATCTATTCTTGTGCAAAAATCATACAATGATTTAAACTCACCGTCTTGGGATTCTCTTTCTTTTTCAATCAGTTCAATAACACCCTCGCCCACGTTTTTTATAGAAGCAAGGCCGAAACGGATATTGTTTCCGTCAGGTGTAAACTTGGCATTTGATTTGTTAACATCCGGCGCAAGAACCTTTATACCCATTTTTTGACATTCGGAAATATAAAGCTGGGTCTTTTCCTGATCACTGGAAACACTGGACAAAAGTGCTGACATATATTCTACAGGATAATGTGCTTTTAAATATGCTGTCTGATAAGCAACAAAAGCATAAGCTGCAGAATGGCTTCGGTTAAAACAGTAAGAAGCAAATTTTTCAATCTGTTCAAAAAGTTCCGTAGCGCCTTTTTCAGTCATACCGTGTGCAGCAGAACGTTCTATAAACAGACCCTTTTGCTCTGCCATTTTTTCAATCTGTTTTTTACCCATCATACGGCGGACATTATCAGCTTGACCCAGTGAATAATCAGCAAGGGTCTGGAATATTTGCATGATTTGTTCCTGATAAACAATTGTCCCGTATGTATCCTTCAAAATAGGTTCAAGCAAAGGATGGGCATACTCAATTTTTTGGCGGCCGTGTTTACGTTCAACAAAATCCTGAACCATGCCTGAACCGAGCGGCCCCGGACGGAAGAGAGCAACCAAAGCGCCTAAATCTTCAAACACAGAAGGTTTTAAATCCTTCACAAGTTTTTTCATACCGGCGGATTCCAGCTGGAATACACCGTCCGTATCACCTTTTTGCAGCAATTCAAAAGTCAGCTTGTCATCAAGAGGAATATCGTTAATAGCCAGCCATTCCCCTGTACGTTTTTGAATCATTTTCAAGGCGTTGTGAATGATAGTAAGGTTTCGCAGGCCCAAAAAGTCCATTTTCAACAGACCGATATGCTCGTCTTCTATCATTGTATATTCCGTAACTACCAGACCTTCTTTTGAAGGTTCAACAGGCACAACATCGGACAACGGCATTTTAGAAATAATAACACCCGCAGCGTGCATGCCTGTATTGTTTTTCAGACCTTCGATTGCCTTTGCCATATCCACAAGTTTTTTAACTGTAGGATCAGTGTCATAAAGCTTCTTAAGCTCCATACCGTCTTTTAAAGCATCATCAATCTTAATTTTCGGTTCTGCAGGAATGAGCTGCGCCCACTGGTTGCTCTGTGCAAACGGTATATCATAAACCCTTGCAACGGATTTCATGGCGTTTCTTGCAGCCAGTGTACCAAAAGTAATAATCTGACAGACCTTATCCGCACCGTATTTTTGGGTTACATAATCAATAACCTCGCCACGTCGCTCTACACAAAAATCCACGTCGACATCAGGCATGCTGACACGTTCCGGATTCAAAAATCTTTCGAACAACAAATTGTGCTTTATCGGGTCAAGATCCGTAATCTCTAATACATAAGAAACCAAACTCCCCGCAGCAGAACCACGCCCCGGCCCTACAGGGATATCATTTCTTTTTGCATACTGGATAAAGTCAGACACAATCAAAAAGTATTCCGCAAAGCCCATCTTGTTGATTACACCGAGTTCGTACTCCAGTCGTTCTTTTAATTCCGGAGTAAGAGCGCCGTATCTTTTCTTTATGCCCTGCATACACATATAATCCAGATAAGACTCTGATGTATGGTTCGGTGGCAATTCAAAATACGGAATGTGGTATTTGCCCATTTCTATTATCAAATGGCATTTGTCAGCAACTTCTACAGTATTTTTTATACATTCTTCAAACAGTTCGGAATCCATCCACTTAAAAGAATCTCTGAGCTGTTCGGGTGTTTTTACATAAAATTCATCGTTAGGAAAACGGAACCTGTCATTGCTTTCCTTAAGAGCGTTTGTCTGGATACACAGCAGTGTATCGTGCCAGTCAGCATCTTCTTTTTTCAGATAATGGCTGTCGTTTGTGATTACCATTTTTATGCCGAGTTCTTTTGCAAGTTCTATCATGCCCGGATTTGACATCTTTTGTTTTTCCAGACCGTGATCCTGCAGCTCTATATAATAATCATCGCCAAAAAGCCCTTTATAAAACTTTGCAGCCTCGTAAGAAGCCTCTTTGTTACCCTGTATAAATCCCTGTGCAATTTCGCCCTGCACACAGGCAGAAAGACATATCAAACCCTCATGATGTTCTTCGATAAGTTCGTGGTTGATTCTGGGTTTGTAATACATGCCTTTGCATTTTGCTATAGAAACGAGTTTTACAAGGTTTTTATAGCCTGTCTGATCTTTTGCAATCAAAACAAGGTGATAAGGATGAGTTTTTGCGGGATTTTTTTCTGTAATATCACCGTCGTACACGTAAAACTCACAGCCGATTAGAGGCTTTAGCCCCATTTCTTTGGCTGTTTCGTACATTTGTATTGCACCGTACATATTGCCGTGGTCAGTAAGAGCAACTGCAGGCATGTCATTTTCTTTTGCAAATTTGCATAGCTCTTTTATTCTAATAGCACCATCCAGCAAGCTATTTTCGGTGTGTAAGTGTAACGGTACGTATTGCATTAAATTCCCCTGTCTTTTATACAGCCAAAAAGGCAATGTTTTATTAAAAACCGTCCTACAAAATATTTAACCACACAAGCCCCGTTTTTTCAGCAAAATTTAAAGTTTGTTTAACGTGTGTTTTAAAATTTTCCATAAAAATGTAAACAAATGTAACATTGCTGTTTAAAATCCTAAAGAAATTTTTAATTCACCCGATAAAACAAATATAGATAAAGATTCTTATTCAGATAATATTCAGGGGTGCAATCAGATGATAAAAAAAGCTCAAAGACCAACAAGCAACATAAGTGAAGGAGTAGCATTTCTTTTAAGAGGTGCAAAAAAAAGACGTTCTATGGCTATTGCCAGTGCAAAAATGATTAACTCCGATATAGGAATTTCTGCAAAGTTGGTGGCCTTAAAGTAAACGCAAGAGAATTTCTTAGATTTTATAAAGTGCTGAAAAGCAAGATGAAGTAAGGTTTTTACTTCCAGGTCGCAACATTGTAACAAAAGCTCCTCAGGCAATCAGATGGCCGTGGAGCTTTTTTGTGTTATTTCTTTTTATCAATATTTTTTTTCAAAGTTTTTTTCTTTTTTGTTTCCGCTGCAGGAGCCTGAGGTTTGTTTATTATGACAAGAACCTCGTCCTCGCCTGCCATTTTGAGATTGTTCCTTGCAATAGCTTCCAGACTTTTTAAAGAACTAAAATCCTCCAGCTCTTCTTTCAATCTCTGATTTTCCGCATAGGCCTGCTGGTTTAGAGCTTTCATTTTTTTGATTTTGCCGTGATAGCTAATGCTCTTTGTTATATTATTAAAGGCACTTATCCCGATTTGAACCAGACAAATCAATAGAACTATTGTTAAAAAAGAATAATAAAAACGAATTTTGTTCTTTCGTTTATTATTTTTTTCCTGAGTTTTTTCAATCAAATCAGGTTTCTTCATTGTCTAACCCCTATTTTGTATAGCAGTTACAATATTATAGCTTCAACATGCCCGAATGACAAGTATTCGGGCATGCTCTGCAGTCTGTTTTGTGCTGTAGCCTTACTTTTCGGATTTATTCAGCACGTCTTTTATCTGCTCAACAATATTTTTTGTTGCGTCGTATTTTACGAGTTTTTTTGCATTGTTTTGCAGTTCAATCATTTTTTGTGTATCGTTAATAATTTCTTCGAGTTTTTCCATAAAAGACTCTGCTGTACATTCTTTGTCCTCAAGATACAAAGCAGCACCCTGCTCTGCCATCTCCTGTGCATTTTTGCGCTGATGGTCAGCAGCAGCATAAGGATAAGGTATCAACAATGATGCCAGACCTGACACACAAATCTCTGACAAACTCAAAGAACCTGCTCTGGAAACAGCTATATCAGATGCAAGCATTGGCAGATACATTTTCTTAAAATAAGGTCTTACTATATATTGAGAATTTTCTGTATAGTTAGGATATACTTTTTTGAGTTCTTTTATTGTTTCGTCATAATTTTTCAGACCTGTTTGATGAATAATCTGGATATCGTATTTTTTAAACAGTTTTTTCAAACACTGAACAAGCACACTGTTTATCTTTTTTGCACCCTGAGAACCGCCCATAACCATAATTGTCAGTTTGTCTTTCAGGTTCCATGCCTGTCTTGCGTGGTATCTGTCAGTGCTTAAAAACTCTTCTCTTATAGGGTTGCCGTTATAGTGTATATTTTTGGATTTTAAATCATCTTTTGCTGCCTCAAATGCTACAGAAACCGATTTTGCAAAAGGAGCAACCGCTTTTGTCACCTTGCCTGCAACAGCATCACATTCGTGAACAACGATTGGAGTATTTGTCAAAATACCAGCAAACAGCATAGGTGCGCTGACATAACCGCCTGTTCCGAATATCAAAGAAGGACGGTATTTGTAGATATAGCCTATTGATTTTATGGTAGCAAGAGTCAGTTTGAATCCCCATTTTAAGAAATCAAAACTCATTGTACGGGGCATGCCTGTAATATCAACCGGCAAAAAGTCAAAAACCTTGTCTTCTGCAATCTTTTTTTCAAGATTATCAGGATTTCCCACATAATATACCTTCTGTGTATCGGATTCTTTTTGCAGTGCAAACCCTACTGCAACAGCAGGATAAATATGTCCGCCTGTGCCGCCGCCCGTTACAAAATATACCTTTTTTGATTCATTATTATCATTAATAGTTTCGCTCATAGTTTCTTATCCTCTTAATTCTCTTCTTTGAAATATTTAATAAAACTCCGACCATGCACAGTGACACTATCAAAGAGGTTCCGCCGTAGCTGATAAACGGCAACGGAACACCCGTCGCAGGTATCAAGGAACTTGATACACTCATATTAATAAATGCCTGCAAACCTATCGATAATGTAATACCGACTGCAAGAAGTTTTCCGAACATATCATTTGCCCGTGATGAAATAATAATCCCACGGTGAATAAATGTCCAGAACAAACCTATAATCAAAAAACAGCCCAAAAATCCTAATTCTTCAGCAATAACAGCAAAAATAAAGTCGGTATGCCCTTCTGGCAGCCATGCCAGTTTTTGTTTTGAGTTTCCGTATCCGACGCCCCAAAAACCGCCTGCAGCAAAAGCCAGCAGCGACTGAATTATGTTATATCCTGCACCGTACGGGTCTATATTAGGATTCAGCCATATTTGTATACGCTGCATCTGATATCCGTGCAAAAGTTTCTTCCCGAAAAGCATAAATGTAGCCGCAGCAGCAGATATACCGGCAAGCCCTGTTGCTATCATATATTTTACCGAACCGGCTACACTAAGGTACATTACCATTGACGTTATCAAAAGCAAAATTACCATTGATAAGTTCGGCTGTTTGTAAACAAGAAAAATCATTATCAAAATAGGAATAAAATACCTTGCCCATTTTGTAGAGCTAAAAATATTCGCATCCCGATAAAACGCATTACCAAGCAGCAAAATAACGGCAAACTTTGTCATCTCAGAAGGCTGAAACTGTATAGGCCCGAGCATAATCCATCTTTTTGCACCGTTGACCGTAACACCCAGCGGGGTAAAGTCTACCAGAGCCAGCATTACAATAACAAACCATGCAAACGGAACTGCCCAGTCTTTTAATTTTTTGTAATCCAGTTTCATAAAATATTTCAGCCCGAAAAAGCCTACTATCAAATAAGCAAACTGTTTTAGCGCAAAAGAAGCAGGATTTTGACCCAAATCCATTGCCTTTGGCGCACCGGCAGAAAATATCGCCATTAGCCCTATCACAACAAGAAACGCCACTACCACCATCAAAGTAGTATCCGGCGGGGACAAAACAACGTCAGAACGTACTGTGTCAGTGGGTTCTGCAGGCATGTTATTATAGCGTCTTCTTACTCTTCTATTTCTTTGATAAGGCATAGTCTTTAAATACTCTTCCACGTTCTTCGTATCCGGAGAACATATCATAACTTGAACATGCCGGAGATAAAAGTATCACCTGATTGTTTTTTTCAAAAGCTCTATCCACGCCTTCTTGAAAACTTCCATCAACCATTGTTATGTTCTCATATCCGTTTTTACGCAATTCTGCTGCAAATCTGTCTTTTGCCAGTCCCAGCAAAACAACATCATTCACATATTTTTTTACTGTTTCACAAAATTCTGTCAAATCAGTATTTTTGTCCGTACCGCCGGCTATAAGGGTAACGGTTTTTCCTTCAAAAGATTTTAATGCAAAGATAGCTGCCTCAGGGTTAGTGGCTTTGGAATCATTATACACATCTTTGCCCTGAATATTACCGACAAACTCGCATCTGTGTTCAGGTGCCTTAAACTCTTTTATTGCCTCGGTTATTTTTTCACTGCTCACACCCTCAAGCTTTGCACAAATTATAGAAGCCATAACGTTTTGATAATTATGGTTTCCGACAAGAGGGACATCCTTCAGGTCAATAATTTTTTCTTCGCTTTGAGGGTTTCTTTTGTACCAGATAGCATTGTCTTTTATATAAGAACAATTTTTCTCAAACTCTTTGCCAAAAAAGAATTTTTCACCTGCATAATTTTTTCCGAACTCGAGTACCTTTTCATCTTCAGCACAAAATACCGCAAAAGCGGGTCTTTTCTGAGGCGCAAACAAAGAAGCCTTTGCCTCAAAATATCCGTCCAGTCCGCCATGCCAGTCGATGTGGTCAGGAGTAAAATTCATCCACACAGCGATTTGGGGTCTGAAACTAGGGCTGTATGTAAGCTGAAAAGAGCTGACCTCGCATACAAAATAGTCTGTTTTTTTATCCAGCAAAGAACACGGCGGGATGCCGATATTTCCGCATTTTTCAGCTTTAAATTCTTTATTTAAGATAAAATTTGTAAGCTCTGTTGTCGTGGTTTTTCCGTTTGTACCTGTTATTGCAACAAACGGAACCTGTGTTTCTTTATAAGCAAGCTCAATTTCGCTGATTACAGGTATATTTTTTTCTTTTAATTTAAGCATAAGTTCAGAGTTCGGCGGGATACCGGGACTTGTTACCGCAAGGTAAACATCCTGCATAAACTCTGGTGAATGGTTTTCAAATTCGGTTTTAATCCCCTCATCATTCAGCTCTTTTACGACCTGTGCATCTTTTTCACTCATCGGTTTTTTTTCTGTAATAAAACAGTCTGCGCCTCTGGAGTTCAAATACTTTGCAGCCGCAATACCGCTTTTTGACAAGCCGAGTATTAAAACCTTTTTATCAAACCATTTTCTTTTCATAACTACCTACCTGTTTAAATACCAGAATAAAAGCACTGCAGCAGAACTAAAAATGAATGTCACACCTGCAAATACTTTTACAATCGTTGTTTCCTTCCATCCGCAAAGTTCAAAATGATGATGAATAGGACTCATTTTAAAAATTCTCTTTCCTGTTAATTTAAAACTTGTCACCTGAAGCATAACAGAAAGAGTTTCTGTCAAATAAATAATACCAATCGGAATAAGCCAAAGCTCAAATTTGCCCATTACAGCCAGCGTGCCGAGTACCCCGCCGAGAGCAAGAGAACCAGTATCTCCCATAAAAACTTTTGCCGGATGTCTGTTAAAATACAAAAATCCAAGACATGCGCCTGCTACAGAGGCACAAATTATAGCCAAATCAACATTGCCCATTATCAGGTTTATAACAGCAAGAGCAGCTGTAGAAATAACCATATTGGAAGCAGCCAATCCGTCCAGTCCGTCTGTAAGGTTAACCGCATTAGAAACACCTGTTATAAGAAAAATCCCAAAAATCGGATACAAATAACCGAGATTTAGCGTCCATTCGCCAAAAGTCAAAAATGTTCTGCCGCTGATTGTCACAAACATTACAGGCAAACACGCAATAGCTATTTGCAACAACAATTTTCCACGTGCGCTAAGCCCCTTGTTGTCATGGTGTGCAAATTTTTGTGCATCGTCTTGAAAACCGGCAAACATAAAAAATATAAATGTTATCAACAACAAAAATGCGCCTGTTGAGGTTTTTTCCGCCATAAACAACGATATTACAGAGGCCAGTATAGCCGCAGCAACAAGAAAAACACCGCCTGTTGTAGGAGTTCCGCCTTTTTTGGCATGGGATTCCGGAGCCTCTTCTCTTATATATTGTCCGAGCATTTTTTTCTTTAAAAATTCAATATACGGCACTCCGAGAAGCAACGCCAATACAAATGCAACAAGAGCAGCAACTATTGCCAGAATCATTGTTCACCTAACTCCCTAATTATATCTTCAAACTTCATAAAACGTGACGCCTTAAACAAAATAGCACTGCCTTTCTGTACATTTGCTTTTATAAACTCTGCAACGCCATCACTGTTTTCAAAACTCTTTGCCTCATGTTTCACACCATGTGTCATATATTTTGCAAGAGGCCCTACTGTAATAAGTTTTAAATCTTCAAATTTATTTAAAAATTCGCCTATTTCTTTATGATATTCTGCTTCGTCTTTTCCGAGTTCTCCCATATCGCCCAATACAAGGCATCTCGGAGATTTTTGAGTAGACAAAAAAGTGCTGATAGCAGCTTTTAAAGACTCGGGATTTGAATTGTAGCTGTCATTTATAACTCTATATCCCGCTATATCAAGCAGTTCCCATCTTTTTTCAATAGGTTTGTATTTTTCCAGTCCTTTTGCGATTTTATCCTCGGACAAGCCGAGTTTTAAAGCCGCATTGATTACAAATAGTGCATTTTGGATATTATGAAGACCTTCAACATTTATTGTGTAGTCTTTATTTTTGTATGTAAACCTGCTGGAATTTTGCTCCAGTTTAATATTGCTTAAGTCAGAAGACTCAAGCCCGACATAAAGAGTCTGACCTTTATATTGATTTACGCTCCTGATTAACTGTGTATCATGTGCAATCAAAAGCCCGTCAGGTTTTAGATAAGAGGCTATTTCACATTTTGCTTTTGCAATATTTTCTACAGAACCCAGTCTGCCGATGTGCGCTGTGCCTGTGTTTACAATAACAGCAATATCAGGAGTTGAATATTTTGAAAGAAGTTCAATTTCGCCAAGCCCTCTCATTCCCATTTCGAGAATCAAAACCTCTGTATCCTCGGGCATTGAGAGCATTGTCTGGCAAAGACCTATCTCATTATTATGGTTTAAAGGCGATTTATGGATTTTATACCCCTCTGCCATGACAGAAGCCATCATTTCTTTTGTGGTTGTTTTGCCGGAACTTCCTGTTATTGCTATTGTTATAGGATTAATTTTGTTCTTATAAAACTGTGCTATTTGAAGATATGCTCTCAAAGTATCTTCTACATACAAAACAAAACCGGCCCCATCAAATATCAAAGATTTATCAGCGGTTATATAGCCCTTTGCACCATTTTTGAGAGCAGATTCAATAAAATCATGCCCGTCAAAACGTTCTCCCTTCAAAGGAAGGTAAACATCGTTTTTTGTAATACTTCTGGAATCAGTTGAAATAATCAACTCTTCCGGAGTGCCTTGACACTGCAAAACCTGAGCATTTGTAGCGTTTACTATGTCATTAAAAGTTAATTTCATAAATCCACACGCACTGGCCGAATTTCATTCCGGCAACGCCTACTTAAAAAATATTACTAAAAAATAAAGTCAAATACAATTTGTCCAAAAAAATTTTAGCCAGAAACTATAGCCGTACCGGAACTTGTCCCGAGCCTGTCCGCACCGGCGTTTATCATAGCGAGTGCTTTTTCTTTATCTCTTATACCGGCAGAGGCTTTTACTCTAAGGCCGTGAGGTTTTACTGTATCAGCCATAAGCTTTACATCTTCCGCTTTTGCACCTGTTCCGTTTTTTACAAACCCCGTAGATGTTTTGACAAAATCAGCCTGAGCTTTTACGCAGATTTCACAAGCTTTTGCGATTTCTTCCCGTGTGAGCAAATCAGTTTCCAATATCACTTTTAGAGGTTTGTCAGCACAGGCTTTTTTTACTTCTTCAATATCTTTTTGAACAAAATCCCAATCTTTGTCCTTGATTTTAGAAACATTTATGACCATGTCTATCTCATCTGCTCCGTCTTTTACAGCCATTTGTGTTTCAAAAGCCTTTACGGAAGACAGGTTTGCCCCGAGAGGGAACCCGACAACCGTAACAATTTTTATATCAGTATCTTTTAGATACTGTTTTGCCAAAGCAACATTTACAGGATTTATACACACACCTAAAAAACCGAACTTTTTTGCCTCTTCAAAAAGTTTTAGCAGCTCTTCTCTGGTTGCATCCTGTTTTAAGAGGGTATGTTCTATATATTTTGCCAATTCCATAATCTCAATCCTTATTCCGCTTTATTTTGTCATCTCTAATATCTGGGCAGACTTTATTTTTTTTGGTGAAAACTGCTCCACATGCCTGCTCAAAAGTTCAAAACAGAACCCGCAAATTTTTTCCGTTGCAAGTTCGTCATATCTGGTCTTTGCATCAAAGTCCAGCTGCAAAAGAGTATTTAAAAAATCTCTTATTTTATAATGCAATTTTACCGCTTTGATAGTATGTTTTTTGCACTCAGGGCATACTGTGCCGCCGTTTTGAGCAGAAAAATAGATATTTTCTTTATCCAATTTTCCGCCGCAGCAGGCGCATGTTTCCAGCTCCAGTGAATAACCCGCAATGTGCGTTATTTTTAACTGAAATTTCAAAACAGAAAGCAAAAGAGAAACCTTGTCCTTTGCTTTTGAAACAGCTTCAAGAGTTTTGTAAAACAGTTCATAAATCTCTTCGCTGTTCGGGTCATTTTCTACACCAAAGCTATGCACAACATCGCTGCAATAAATGGAATAAAAAAGCTTGTCCATGTCATTTCTTATGCTTTTAAACGTGTTTATTGCCTCTGCCTGACAGATTGTATCAAGATTTCTGCCCTTGTGCAGCATTAATTTGTTGGCAATAAGCATATCCATCCTGCCGCCGAGTTTGCTTGTAGATTTTTTCGCACCTTTTGCAACACCTTTTATAATGCCTTTGTCTTTTGAATACATGACAACAATTTTGTCAGTTTCTGACAAGTTGTAAGACTTCAAATTTATAGCATTAGTGGTAAAGTTTTGCATGGCTTTTATAAACCTTGTGCCTTATAAAAACAGCCTTCCTGACTAAAACTGGATATTAAAGCTGTTGTCTACAGTACCGTGGTAAGCACCTCTGAGCATTTGTTCTATCTCGACTTTATTGTCGCTGACTTCGATTGCAACATCTTTGGAAATTAAATCCTCTTTTATAAGCTGCAGCAGCGACATATTCATTGTAATCATGTCGTTATAAGAGCCTTTCTTAACAAGGTCATAAATCTGCTCGAGTTCGTCTTTAATAATAAAGTCTTTGATAGTAGAAGTAACCACCATGATTTCGCATGCCGGAACACGTCCCTGTCCGTTTTTAAGCGGCAAAAGTTTTTGCGCAACACATGCTTTCAAGGTTTCTGCCAGCTGCTTTCTGACATTATCTCTGTCAGAAGGTTCAAACATGCCGACTATTCTGCTCACCGTCTGGATTGCATCATTTGTGTGCAAAGATGCAATTACAAGGTGGCCTGTTTCTGCAGCTTTCATAGCACTGGTCAGAGTTTCCATATCTCTGATTTCCCCGATAAGTATAACATCAGGGTCCTGTCTGAGTGCATATTTTACACCTTCAGGGAACGAAACCGTATCAATCTCTACCTGTCTTTGGGTAATGATACAATTTTTGTTAGAGTAAATAAACTCGATAGGGTCCTCGATAGTGATAATATGTTTGCGTTCATTTTTGTTGATTAAATCAATCAAAGAAGCAATTGTTGTAGATTTACCTGAGCCTGTAGGCCCTGTAACAAGAACGATTCCGCTATGGAACCTTGCAAAATTGTTCAACGCAGGCGGAAGGCGTAATTCTTTAAAAGTAGGAATTTCGTAAGGAATAATTCTGAAAACAAGAGAAGTATTCCCCAGCTGTCTTGCCAAATTGATTCTGAATCTGGAAACCCCTTTTATTTCGTAAGAAAAATCAAGGTCAAATGCTGCTTGAACCTTTGTTCTCAGGTATTTCGGCAATACAACATTCAAAACATGCGAAATATCCTTTTCATTAATAACAGGATAATTTGTTTTTACAATTTTCCCGTCTTTTCTGACTACAGGCACTTCGCCTATTCTCAAATGGACATCAGAGACGCCCTCTTCTACCGCTTTTTTCAAAAAAGTGTTTATATCAAAAATAATTTCATTCTTTTCCAATGTATTCTCCTCCATTTATATTGTATCCGCTTTTGTAAAGAAAAGAAAATATTTTATAAAGTTTAACAAAAGTTTACTCAAGTTTTGAAAAAAAATGCCGTAATACAACATATGAATCGTAAGTGTGAAGTAAAACGATTCAAGTTTATACACATAACAGGAGGCGTACTCGTGATTACAAAGAACATGTATTTAGACATGGAATCAGACATGGCACTGGAAGAACTTCAAAACGAACTCGAAGGCATCAAACTCATGTTCAATGAAAAAAATTGTTTTAAAAACAGAAAAAAGGAGAAGAAATTTAAAAACAAATTGTGCTGGGACTAAAAAGTCTTTAATTAAAAAATTGAATATTTCTTTTAAAAAAATCGGCCTTCGACGGCCGGTTTTTTTGTGGCTTTTAATTGACAAAATCTACAAAAAAACAGACAATATTATTATCTTTTGACCACAAGTAACAAATTGTTAAGAGCATGGGTCAAATGAGTAAATTTAATTTTTGAGTACACTTTATTAATATGTGTGAAAATACCATATCCAACAAAATTTATAACAGGTGGGGTAAATATATATGTTTAATTTGAAAAATCTAAAGATTGTAAAACAGCTAAATTCTATTAAGCCAAGATTGAAATGGCTAATGTTTTCACAAATTCAAGATTACAAAGTCAATTCCAAATACATAGACATGATTTGTTCTGACAATGATACAGTCACTGCCAACGACAAACTGGAAGATATCGTACGTGCTTCTTTAATTAGAGAATTTACCCCGGAAATTACAAAAATGAAATCATACGATTTTCTTGTTGATGCAGTTGTACACAATCTAAAGAAAAAACAGTTGAAAAACTACGAAACTTCCATACAGGAATAAAACAAATTTATCCGATTGACGCAAAAAAATGATACTTGCAGGCAATGTAAGTATCATTTTTTTTGTAAAAAATACAAGCACTGAATAATAAAAAACTTTTTTAGCCGTCTGAAAAAAGCCCCGGCAAAGGAGAAACGTTAATGACAACAATAATCGGTATAAAAATAAATAACAGAGTAGAAAACGCCGTACAGGTTCAGGAAATTTTGACAAAATACGGCTGCATCATAAAAACAAGAATAGGACTCCACGAAGAAATCCATGGCCAATGTTCGCCAAGAGGACTGATTCTGCTTGAAATTATAGACGACAAAGCCAGCGTCGATATAGCCAATGAGCTATGCGACATAGAAGACATTGAAATTCAGCAGATGAAATTCAATCCTTAGTTTTCCACCATGTTCAACATATTTTTGAAAGTTTTTTGAGCAGATGCTCTGTGGAAACTCAAAATACCGTTAGATACACGGAATACAGGAGATTTTCTCTGCATTCTCATATCATAGGTAGCTTGATCAATTTTGCCCTGTTCAAGTTTCTTTTTATATTTATTTTTTGTTGTAATAATATTCAAACGAGGAAGGAAATAGCCGAGCAGTGCAGCCATAAATCCTATACCGCCGAGTTTTACGGAAGCCTGTGCATTTTTAGCAAACTTCAAAACTTTGTTGTCTTTAGCAACATTTTTAACAGCATTTTCCAGAGCCTTAAAGCTTTCTGTGCCTTTAGCCTGAGCATCTTTCAATGCATTTAAGATACCTGCATTGTCTTTTTCTTTAGTAATAGCATCAAGCTCTTTGGTAAATCCGAACTTGTTCATTACTTTTCTGATGTTACCGCCGTTTCTTTCCAGCATTTCAGAAAGATTGATGAGCGGATTGTCAGCATTTTTCAATTCTGAATACCAGTTATCAAGCTGGGATTGAGAAGTAAATGCAGTGTCTTTAAAAGAGAATTTCTTTCCGCTTGTGACAATCGGTACACCTGATTTTTTTGTAATCATATAAGCAACAGCACGGTTGATAAGCGGTGCGCCGCCTGCTGACAAAGCTACTGCGGGAACGTCACGTGTAATAACTTCACGTTTTTCATCGTTATCTCTTGATTCAAAAAATCTGCCGCCGAGCATAAACATTGTACCGACAGCAAAGAATGCCGCTCTTGTTAAAGAACCGTTGGAATCAATATTACAATGTTTGCCGAGCCATTCAAAAGCCTGTCTGCCGGCACTTTGAGTTGAACCAAAAGAAGGCTGGTTAGCATTACGATTATTTAAATTTGTTATTGATGCGTTAGAAGCAGAAGAATAAGCTGCTGTAGAAACATTATTTATTTTCATTTACAGCCTCCTTTCCTTCATTTGCTGACGCAGACTGTGCTGCAGGTGCAGCATCACCGGTATTCAACCCGTCTTTTCCGGGGAATTTTTTGTCCGTCTGATAAAGCTTTGGAATAATCAACAAGAAAGCAGACAATGCTGATACAGCAAGGATATTTGTAATAAGTCTTAAATCATGAACTTTCTTGTGGAATTTATCAATAAATGTGCCTCTGTCTTCTTTTGTTTTAGCAGCCTTTTTAGAGAAATCATCGAGATAGTTTCTCATATCGCTGAACAATGAAGAAATGCTGTAAACTTCTTTATCGCCGCCGATTTTTATCTTGTCAGCACCGTCGATAAATTTGCCGTTTGCTTTGTTCAAAGCTGTCAATGTTGCTACGGCTTCTTTTTTCAATTGTTTTGTTTTAGCACCTTTTTCAAGATTTTTCTTCATCAAGTCAGCCAGTTTGTCAACAAGACCTCTTTCTTTGTCATAACCGGCAAAAGCTTTTTCTGTCAGTTTATCAACAAAATCTGATTTAATAGCCTGATTTTTAATGTCGGCTGTTGTATTTTTCATGATGTTTTTAAATGAAGACAAAACATCGGTAGTAACTTTGGCAGACTTCCCTCTCAAAAGACCGACCGCAGCCATCATTGCTAACGGAACATAGAAAAATGCCGGGCCGGAAAGCAATTCTCTGACAAGTTCTTCTCTGCCTGCTTTATAATTAGGATGACCGAGTTCTTCATGGTTTCTCATATAACCCTGAATTGTTCTCGGAGTCATCATACCTACAGTATCTATTGTTAAAAACTCGCCTAAAAAACCATTATTCTCGATAAAAGTAGCAAATCCTACACCCAAATTACCGAAAGAAGGATTTTTAGTCTTTTTGTTGTTATCAGTTTGAATATTTTGCTGATATTGTCTAGTGTAATTTACTGAATTTAACTTCATTTAGTCCTACCAAAGTCTTCACATATCTGTTAAAGCAAAACATATTTTTAAATTGCTAATTGTAACGAATATTTTAACATAATTTTACAAATATGTGTACCCTTTACACTTATTTTTTTTGACTTTTGTTAAGTATTGTTAAGGATGTAGCAGTTAAAATTTTGCCTCAAAACACTACATACATAGTAGTTTTAAGGATTTTATCTTTGTTAAATCATGTGAAGCATTTTTTGAGTTATCAAAAAAAATTTTTTTTGATTTATAATCTAACTGTATATAAGTAAACAGAAGGAATAAAGGAACTATTAATGCCAACCGAAACTGAAAACAAAATGACAATAGGTATTCCAAGAGCCATGTCCTATTACAATTACTTCCCGTTCTGGTACGGATTTTTTGAAGATTTGGGAATAAAAATTGTAATCTCCGACAAAACAACAAAACAAACCATGTCACAGGGGTCGGCTCTGGTTGTTTCAGAAACATGCCTGCCTATAAAAGTTTATGTAGGTCACATTCTCAACCTGCTGGAAAAAGGTGTGGACAAAATTTTTATTCCTTCAATACAATCTATTGACCACAAAATCTACAACTGCTCAAAAATCAGAGGACTTCCTGATTTAATAAAAAATGTTGTAAAAAAAGATTTTACTATTATTGATGCAACATTAGACAAATCTCAAAAAAATCAAGGGCTTTATACTTTCTTGAAAGAAGCTGTTGCCCCGTTTGGAATCACTGACGAAAAAAGAATCCGTCAGGCATCAAAAGAAGGCTGGAAGGTCATGAACAATTTTAAAATCATGCTCAATTCCGGCATACCGTTTGAAAAAGCATTGAGTTATGCAAAAAAAGGCCAGGTTGTTATAGTTAACAACCAAAAATCATATCCTATCAGTGTTGCTGTTCTTGCACACAATTACAACCTTTTTGATGACAGAATTTCAATGAAAATTTTTGATAAACTTGAACACCTTGATGTAAAAACTTATACAGCAGAGCAGCTTTCCATGGAACAATTAAAAGAAGGCATTTCTTCCATGGAATCAAAACTCTACTGGGCAAATGAATATGAAATGACAGGTGCAGCAGGACATTTTCTGCAGGACAACAACATTGACGGTATTATCACAATCAATGCGTTTGGATGCGGGCCTGATTCTATCATGGTAGAAAGAATTTCCCGTGCGGCAAGAAAATTCAACAAACCTGTTCTCAATCTTTCTGTTGACGAACAAACAGGCGAAGCCGGCTTTATCACCAGAATCGAAGCATTTACAGACATGCTTTTCCGCAAAAAACGTGCAAGCATTTTGAATAAAATTAACATTAATGAAAATGCAAAAAGTTCTGCAAATGTTAAAACCAACAGCATAGAAATTTCAAAACAATAAAAAAATGCAAACAAACCTTAACAAATCACAAGCACCCGAGGTAAACATTACAAAAACGGGGTACAGAGCATTATTTATATTAATGAAATTGATTGAAAAGCCTCTGTCCAGAGATGAAATCCTCGAATGTTTGAGTGCAGACCCTATTGCAAAAAAAGACTTTTCAAAAGATACAATAACAAATACCATCAATGCTCTGAGATTGGCGGGTTGTATAATCAGCAGACCCACCTTGAGAACAGGAAACAAATATATCCTGAAATCACACCCTTTTGGTGCTATTTTGACAACCCAACAGGTAGAAGCTCTTCAAAATCTGAGGGAGAACATTGTGTCTACCGGAGATTGGGAACTGCTTATCTACCTTAACAATTTATATGCAAAAATAGCAAGGCTCACACCTGACAACGAAACAAAAAATCTGCTCCTAAACAAACATCCTCTGAGAAACATTGACTACAAACTGATAAACAAGCTTTTGTTCTGTGCAAAAACAAATCACAAGTTGAACATAACATATCTTTCGCCTCAAAACGGAGAAGAAAACTTTGATTTTGCACCGGAATATTTAACCTTTGAAAATGAAAAACTCTATGTCTGGGGTCATAATAAAAAACACAATGAATTTTCTTTTTTGCGTGTTGACAGAATCATAAAAATCAACTCGGCAACTTTTATCACAAACGAAGACAAAGCAAAAGAATTCCCCAAAGAAGTAGTTTGTGTGCAATACAAACTAAAAGGCTACAGCGCACAGACCTATGCAAAAAATGAACACGAAAAAATTCTGCAAGAATATAAAAATGACGAATATTCTTTGCTCATCAGTGCGAATGTAACAAACAAATTCAACTTTTTCCAGCGGATTCTCTCCTTTGGGACAGACTGCCTGATTATTTCACCTGACACAATAAAGCAGGAGTTTGTAGACACTTTAAAAAGAATAAAAAGGAGATATGATGCCGGAGAATAACAAAAAAATTGCAAATGCCGGCTTACGCCTGCTTATTATGCTCAAAGAATTGTTCCAAAGGCCTCTTTCTGCAAGAGAACTGCTGTATTTTATCGAAGAACAAACAGACAACGTTTACAGAAAAGAAGTCATAAACAAATACCTGAATACTCTAAAAATTCTCGGCATAAATCTGGAAAAAAATAAAAACCGCTATTCCATAAAACGGAATATAGAAACAATTGAATATGACAAAATGGATTTGTCCTTGATTCTGTTCATACAAAAATATGCAGCCAACCTGCATCACGAACATTTGAAAGAAAATATCCTCGAGGCACTTCAGCTTATTGAAAAAAGCTATTCACCAAGAACGCTGGCTCTTTTAAGCAGCAAAAAAATACGCACCTATCTGCCTCAGGCTCCTGTTGTAATAAAAGACGAAAACATAAAAAAATTCGAAAAATACTGTGCAGAAAAATTAAAACTTGAAATTGTTTACAAAGAAAATCCTGAGGCAAAAGAACAAAGTTTTAAAATAGCACCGGTAAAATTGAGTTACAAAAACGGAATAGCCTTTTTAACAGGCTACTGTTACTATTCAAACTCATACAAACTTTTTCTGCTCGAAAATATAATTGATGCAAAACAAACTCCGCAGCTGAGTATGATAAACTCCACCGGTGCAGTAACATTTAGACTCACGGGACGGCTTGCCCACTCTTATGTGCTAAAAGAAGGAGATATTGTTATACAGCATGAAACAGACTCTATAATAGTTTCAAACTCAATAGAGGATAAAGATTTGCTGCTAAAAAGACTGATTAGATATTACGATGCGTGTGAAATACTATACCCGACCGTTATGCGAGAAAAAATGCTCAACCTCATAAATGAAATGGAAAACCTCTATGCCTGACAAAAAAAATAACAAAATAACCGGCCAAAAAGGAGAAGCCATTGCCTGTGAATATCTAAAAAAGTCAGGGTACAAAATTCTCGCAACAAATTTTAGATACTCACGCCTTTCAGAAATCGACATCGTCGCAAAAGAAAAAGACACAATCGTATTTGTTGAAGTAAAAACAAGAAGCACAACCGCATTCGGCCACCCGTTTGAGGCAATAAACAAACAAAAACTCAGTCATATTTTTCAGGCAGGTTTGTACTATTTAAAAACCTCGGGTGAAAAATTTAAAAATTATCGAATAGACATCATTTCAGTTCTCGAGCCGGACAACCCAAAAATTGAACATCTTAAAAATATCAGCCTGAACTAAAAAACTATTTTGTTGATGCAAGTGCTTTATATTTTGCAGCAAGCTGATTGTACTGATCTACCTGAGCAACGGTAATACGTGCAAGGAAATCATACTTTGCATTTAATTTATCATATTCTTCTTTTGAAACAGTGGCAGATGAAAAAGCAGGATTGTTAGTATTAGAAGGAGCCTTGGGTTGAGGTTTTTCCGCATTCCCGAAGTTTCTTAAAGGTTGGCATGACATAACATTTGTGGCTAAGTTAACGCGCATTGTTTCTCCTTTCTTTCTTCTCTACTAACACATTTTCTCTCCAGCTTTTTAATTATAACTCTTTGTGTATACAATTTCAATAATCTTTACAATCTTTTTTGGAGAATATTTTTTATTGCTTTTCCGGGCTAACTATTTAGCCAAAAGTGTAATCTTTTTTATGCAAATACAGGCTGCAGCCGTTAGTTCTGAAGTAGTAAAAAAGCAAAAAAAAGCAAAATCCGTTTTGTGGATTTTGCTGAAATAGCGTCACTAAGGAGTTTAAGATGTCCAAAGAAGACTCATTAATTTACCCCGTCTTCTAAGCTTTTTATCAGTTCAAATACTCTTTCAAATGTGTAATTTCGTGTTTTTCTTTCAATTTTCTCAATGCAATATTTTCAATCTGTCTGATTCTTTCCTTTGAAAACCCGAGAGTTTTGCCGATTTCTTCAAGTGTTTTTTTGTTGTGTCCGTCCAGCCCGAAACGATTTATCAAAATCGTTTTTTCTCTCTGATTTAAAAAGTCCAGCATTGACATTACATCTTTGTACAAAAAGGCTGTCTGTGTAGTAGAGTCAGGTGATTTGTAGCTGTCATCCGCAACATAATCCTCTAATACCAAATCCTCTGCTATAGGTGTATCAAGGCTCACCGGATCTTTAAATATGGCATTTTTTATATTGTCCAGTTTCTTTACCGATATCCCCAGCCTGATGCTCATCTCTTCATCGGTCGGTTCTCTTCCCAGTTCTGCTGCCAATTTTGCAGCAACTTTTTTGTAGAGTCTTATTTTGTCTGTCATATGCACCGGTATTCTGATTGTACGTGAGTGGTTGGAAATCGCCCTGACAATAGACTGTTTTATCCACCATGTGGCATAAGTACTGAACTTAAAACCTTTTGTATAATCAAATTTGTCAGCTGCTTTCATCAATCCCAAAGATCCCTCCTGTACCAAATCCATAAACAACACGCCCTGACCTATGTACTTTTTGGCAATACTCACCACCAGCCTCAAATTTGCCTGTACCAATTTTTTCTTTGCCAGCTGTGCATCTTTTCTTCTGCCTTCTTTGATTGTTTTGCCCAGCTCTCTTTCTTCTGTTGTTTTTAAAAGTTTTATTCGTCCTATATCTTTCAAATAGTTTTGTAAAATATCATTTTTTTTAACAATTGTGCTGAAGGTTTCGATACTTTCAACATCATCACGAGTATCAGAAGTTTCTATAACAGCCCCAAACTCTTCTGAAGGCACTATATTCTCTTTTTCATCAATATCTTCCAGCACAAAACCCTGTGCCAAACTATTCATTGTCATCAATCCCTCGCTCAACTTATATTAAATTTTTTATAAATCTCTCTCTTGTAATTTCCATGACGACAATATGAAAAAAAAGTTTCCAAAAATTTGTAGACTCTGTTACAATTTATTTCTTTTTGACCGGAAATATATTATTATTTTTATAAATAACGGTTGTACAGCCTTTTTAACAAAAACAACAACCCGCACAAAATTTAGATTGAGGCGTCAATGTTCAGCAAAGAAAAAATTATAGAAATTTTAAACAGCGAAGATTTGTATATAGACAATTTTCTGCTCGAAGCTTTTATAAAAAACTGGAAAATCGAGCCGATATATGAAGATGCAAACGGCACAGAGTTTTTTGATGATATGGCCATAGAAAAAATTCGCAACGGCATAAAACAAAAACAACCAAAATGCGAAATAAATATCATGGACAAAGATGAAATAAAACCTGTGGACATGGCTGTAGAAATTTCTGAACAAGCAGAAAATTTTGACCTGCCTCAAAATGAACAGGAAAATACTCCTCAAGAACCGGAACCATCACAACCCGAAGAAGAAGCCATACCCGTCGCACAGGCAGAACCGGTGCAAGAAGTGACAGAACTTCCTGTTGCAATACTGAATGAAGTAAACAAAGAAGTCGAAAACGAGCTGAAAAATGTAACACTCGACATTTCCAACCAGACACTGGCTGTGCTTGCAGAATCCATTGCCAGAAAGATTACATACGACGTTGCTGATTTTATAAAGAAAACGGATTTTATAGAAGACGCTGTACAGCTCGGAGAATACAAAAAAGACAATCAGATACTTTTGCAAAAAATAGATGAACTTATTTCTGATAACAAAATTCTTATCAAAAGGATTGAAGAACTTGAAAAAGACAACAAATGTTTTGTAAAATTGTTCGGAAATATTTACGTAAAGAATAAATAATACGCATGACACTAAACCTCAAAGATAAAATAAAATCTCAACTTCCCAAAGCAGCACTAAATGCGCTGGAATTGTGTTCCAAAACCGCAGATGACAACGGTTTTAAAATATATCTTATAGGCGGGGTAGTCAGAGATTTGCTGCTCGAAAAAAAGATTATAGACATTGATGTTACTGTAGAAGGCAATGCTACAGAATTTTGTCATACACTTTCTGACAAAAAAATCTGTAAAATACTGCAGGTGCAAAACGAACTCAAAACAGTAAAAGCACTGTTTAAAAACGATATTGCTATAGATTTTGCTTCAACAAGACAGGAGTTTTACCCCAAAAGAGGTCATCTGCCCGTAATCGCAAGAATCGGCTGCACTCTTGAAGAAGACGTCCTAAGACGTGACTTTACAATAAATTCTCTGGCAATTTCATTGAATGAAAAAGACTTTGGCACAGTGATTGATTATGTCGGCGGAGTCGAAGATATTAAAAACAAAATTTTAAAAGTCTTGCATGACAACAGCTTTAACGAAGACCCTTCAAGAATAATAAGAGGCCTGAAATTTGCAGCAAGATTTAATTTCCACAGAGATGAACATACAAAAGAACTTCAGGAAAAATATATAAATACTCAGCTCCATGATGATATCTCGTGGACAAGAATAAAATCCGAACTCAAGCAGACATTTTCCATGAATGATGCAAAAGTTTATGACATGTTTCTTATAAACGATACATACAAACTTGTTTATGGAGAGAAACCACCGGTAAAAGGTCTGGAAATAAAGACTCTTGTGGACAAATATTCACCGGATTATGTGTGGCTTGTTTATCTCGGAACTGTCTTAAATAAACCGGAAATCATAGAGGCTTTTTGCCTGACAAGGCCGGAAAAGAAAATTTTTACGGACAAAAACACCCTGCTTAAGGGAGATTTGAATTTAAAAAGTACAAATTATGAAATATACAAGTTTTTTGAGAAAAAGAGCATAGAAGCTGTATTAATTTATTATCTTTTGACAAAAAGAAAAGAACCTCTTGTTTATCTGGAAAAACTTATGAACATAAGAGTAGAACTCAAGGGCGAAGAGTTAATGGAACTGGGCATTACAGAAGGCAAATTAATAGGCAAAATGCTGGATGAAATTTTAAAAAGAAAACTGGCAGGAACTATCATTACAAAAGCGGATGAAATAAATTTTGTAAAGTCTGAAACAAAATAGTTGAAATTTAAAATTTGCCATGTATAATAAAAATTACCGATTGCGAGAGTAGTTCAGTGGTAGAACACTTCCTTGCCAAGGAAGGGGTCGCGAGTTCGAGCCTCGTCTCTCGCTCCATTTTTTAAGATAACACCCTATCGGGTGTTTTTTAGTATATAGAGAGACAGAGGCGAGAACTCAAGTAGAGTTCGAGCGGATTTGCGGACGGATAGAGTGAAACGAATCCGGGGAGCGAACAGATTGAGCCGACTTGTGCGAAGCACAAAAGGCGAAATTCTGTGAGCGTGAAGCAAATCCAAGACAGCCTCGTCTCAGCTCTAGGCGAAGAATGACAAATAGGATAAATTTACTATCTGCTTCATCCGGTGGATTACAATGGTTCAAAAAGAGGTAATATTATTTCATACACCAAAAGGAGTTTATAACCATGATGAAACTAATCGTTTTTGTAATAGCTGTAGCCGCAATATGGTTTGCATACACAAACTGGGGCAAACCTCTCAACGTTGACAATGCCGTCAAAAGCGGAACATCTGCAATAAAAACAGAAAAAAGCATCGACAGAGTAATCCACTCAAGAGAAAACACAGCTAAAGACAATAAAGAAATGCTGGATAAAATCTAGTTACTTTGACCAGCTCTGTAACCGCACCAAGCAAAGATTGCCGGCATAAACTTATCAAGATGCAAATGCTCTACAATAGGAACCTTGGCAACAACAAGCGCACCCAGAGCGTCATCCATATTTATTATAGAGTCTTTTAATGTAAGCTTTCTATCCGGTTCTTTGTCTTTCGGGTCATTAATCATATTGGATAAAAATGCAGCCAGAGGCATGCCCGCAACAAGAGATGTAACAATTGCTGCGACCTTCACAGGCTTGGAATTTTTATATTTTGTATTGTCTTCAAGAAGTTTCAACGCACCGCCTACAAGAAGAGTAGGTACTGTTGCGTTCATAAACTGGAAAACACCTTCTTGAACTTTACGTTTTTTGTTTGCTTTTTTATCAACAGCAATACCTGTAACAGCACCGCCTGCTATACTTGCGGTACTAAGAGCAAGAACTTCTTTTAAATGATAATCAATTTTAAATAGATTAATAGGATTTTTTAATGCCTGCTTTCCAAACTGCTTTTTTGCAAAATAAACCATAGGCAGCAATGTTGCAATAATAGAGCCGCCTGCCACTAAAGCTTTATTCTTCCAATCCGGTTCTTCTACCCTGTGATTTCTTTTATAATACAAAGTCGAATATACGTTTTTGGTGTGGGCAGTATTTTGAAAAGAGCTGAATACGTTCTTTTTTGATTTATTATTAGTGTTTACGGGCGTAATCATTTTACCTACTACTATTAATCACATCTACACCTATAAAACCACAGAAAATAAAAATTTGCTATAATCTTTGTAAATAAACATTAAGGGAGAACAAACTATGATAATAGATAATATCGAAAACGCAGAGTATTACTACGGATTGGGCGAAAAATTTAAAAAGGGATTTGAATTTCTGAAAAACAATGACCTCTCAAAATTTGAAAACGGAAAATACGAAATAGACGGTCAAAACCTCTTTGTTTCCATACAGGACTACAACTCAAAACCGGAAAATGAAGGCAAATTCGAAGCCCACAAAAAATATGCCGATATCCAGTTCATAATCAAAGGTACAGAAAAACTCGGATATGGAAATGTAAAAAATTTTAAAGCAACAACAAACTATGACTCTGAAAATGACATTGTATTTTTAGAAGGACATGGCCAGTTTGCACAGGCAAAAGAAAATACATTCCTGATTTTTATGCCTCAGGATGCACACATGCCCTGCATTGCTGTTGAAAATCCTGCTTATGTAAAAAAAGCTGTTGTAAAAGTAAAAATATAAGCAATGTATATGTAAATTTGTTGTAAACAAGATTTTTTGCATGTAAAATATTTATTGTACAAGACTTGTGGATTAACAATTCATGGAATTTTTCAGAAAAAATCAAAAAATTATAGTAGGAATAATCGCTGTTTCGTTTTTATTATTTATGTTTGCACCGATACTTATCGCATTCATAGCTAAATAGTCCGAACAGTACGAGATGAGAATAGTTATTACCCCTTTGCAAAGTATGTAGAGGATTAGGATAAAACAAATGCCGCATACACAATATGCATATAAAGCTAAAAGCCGCGGTTTTTATATACAAAATATCTTAAGGGCTTTTTTCATATTTATTTTAATATTTGCTTTTGCACAAAATGCCTTTTGTGCGCAAAGTCATATTGAAAAAAAGAGAAAAGAAACCCACGCAAAAGTTGTAAGGCTAAAAAGGCTGGAATCTATTGAAACAAACAAACTCTATAAAAACCAGCAAAGGCTTGAAAACGCTACAAAAAATTTGAACAACTCTAAAAAACAATATAAATCAGCAGAAACCCAGCTGGCAGAAGCAGAAAAAAATCTGAACGAAACAATGCAGGATTATCAGGCTACAGAATTTCAATCACGCAACAGAATCCGCCAGATATTCAAAAAGCAAAGAAGAGGCATGTTCCAGCTTTTACTGGCCGCTACTGATATAAATACTTTCTTAGACCGAATTTATTATCAAAATATACTGACAAAAAGAGATAAAAAGAAACTTGACTACCTCAAAGAAAAATCAAGAAGAATAGCTATACTAAGAAATCAAATAGAACAACAAAAAACAATAATTGCTTATTCAATCAAAAATATTAATGCCCAGCAGCAATACATTCAAGGTGCAATCAGCCAGAATGAAAGCTCTATTCAAAGATACAGAACAAACAGAGCATATTACGAAAAAGCAGAAAGAGAACTTGCCCGACAGTCAGAAGCCTTGAGCAGAATGATAAGCAAAAATACAAAAGGCACAACAGTAAAAGTTGTGTCAGGCTTTATGAAGCCAATCGCAGGGCCTATCACATCTCCTTTCGGCTACAGAGTCCATCCTATTTTTAAAAGGACAATTTATCACTCAGGTATTGATATTGGCGGCATAAACGGCGGAAAAATCAGAGCCTCTAACTCCGGAAAAGTCTTGTATTCCGGATGGTACGGCGGATATGGAAAAGTTGTTATCATTGACCATGGTATTATTAACGGACAACCAATAACTACTCTCTATGCTCACATGTCAGGTTATGTAGTTAGTGCAGGCCAAAATGTACTAAAAGGTCAGGTCATCGGATACGAAGGTTCAACCGGTTACAGCACAGGGCCTCACTGCCACTTTGAGGTAAGGGTAAACGGAAAACCACAAAATCCTCTAAATTATATATAATAAAATAAAGGAATATCTTCTAATAAAAATTATGAATAAAAAACTGGTTTTAAAATTATTAATATTACTTGCAATGACTGCGTGGAGCATTCCTTCTTTTGCTGCAGAAACCATGGATATTCCGCAAAACACAAGTATAGAAACTCAACCAGACAAAAACGAAGCAGAAAAAACTTCTCCTGACAAAGACAAGACCGACAAAGATACTGTGTCACAACAGGAAGAAGAACAAAAAGAAACAGCTCAAAAAGAAGAAAAAGATGAAAAATCAAACAAATTCTTTACTAGAGCAAAAAAAGATAACAAAAAACAACAAGAAACCACAGCAGAAACCGAAGGCACAACAGATGTAATTGTCGACAGCGAAACTATAGAATACTTCCCTGAACGTCACGAAATAGAAGCAACCGGCAATGCAAAAGTAACCTTCCCGAGCGAAAATTCCGTTCTTATGGCTGACAAAATTACCTTTAACCATGATACAAATCAGGTCAAAGGTTTTGGGCATGTTGTTTTGATTAAAGAAGGTCAAAAAATTAACGGGGAATATATCCAAGTCGACCTCAACGAAGACAACGCACTGATGACCCGTCCTGTGCTAAACCATGTTGCAATAAAAATCAGAGCAAAAACAGGTATCGTATACGATGCACAGACAGAAGCAATAGACGGTAATGTCACCTTTAATGACGAAGCCCGCTACAAATTCTGCTCACGCCCTATCTTCGGTACACAGGATCCGATGATAGAAGAAGCTATTAACAAAGAATTCTATTTTAAAGAAAAATATGACAACAAATGGAAACTTAAAGCAAAAACAATTGTCATAGACAGTTACAAAGACAGAGATATTGCTACACTCAAAAATGCTGATATTTATATCAAAAACACAAAAATAGGTTCTGCAGGCAAACTCAGACTATACACCGACAAAGACCAGCAATACATAGAAACTAACATGCTGGAATTAGGCTCTATGAGAAACTTCGGTGCTTATGTTTCTCCGGGGATAGTTTTTCAAACACCTAATGCCTCTACATTAAAAATCGGGCCTGCATTGACTTACAAAAGCCAGCTGGGTGTCGGTGCTTTAGGCCGTTTTTTAACAGATAAAAACAGGACTGAATTCGGCTGGTCAAGTTCAAAAAGTAAATTTGTAGTCGAAGGTGAACAACAGTTTACAGACGACTTAAAATTACAATACGGTATAAACTCATACATGGACAATGGCTTTTTAGGCGGAAGAATGCCAAAATACGGATTACAGCTTGTCCACAGCAAAAGTTACAATATTGAAGATTTGGGCGTAAACTTTACAAACAGATTTACCGGTGGTTTTGCTCACGACTGGGGTAGAGATTTTTCGACAACAAGATTTACCTGGCAGACATCTACTGGCAAATCCTTGTTTTCATATAAAAATACTGAACAAAAATTTGCATTGGATTTTGGGATAAATGCCCAAACTCATGCGGCCTTGTATGGAAACGGCGACACAATGGGCGTAGTCAGAGGCGGCCCTTATATAAAAACACAATACAGAAGATGGCAGCAATATCTCGGATATTATATAGGCGGACAGGCAGGACAATCTCCCTTCTACTTTGACCAAAACTTTTACGGCAAATCTAACGTAGTAATCGGAGAATCTTTAAGAATCTGCAAATATCTTACACTGATGTACAGCGGCACGATTGTAGTTTCCAATGACACTCCTGACGGAAATATGATGCAGGAAAATAGATTCTACGCAGCAATCGGCCCCGATGATTTAAAATTCCTCATCGGCTACGATGCTTACCGTCAAAATGCAACTGTAGGTATCATGATGGATGTTGGTGCAGAAAATTCGGATGTTGAATTTAAACGACTGATTTTAAACGATCCTCAAGCAATAGGCCAGCATGATAAAAAAGAAAGAGAAAGAGCAGCTGCACAAAGAAAACGTGCGCAAGAAAAACAGGAAAAAGCTACTCAAAAAGAAGATAATGTAATGGACAAATCCGTAAAAGATTACCGTGACTACAATCCGGGTTTTAACATGATGCCGGGTGGTACAATGCTTACTCCTTCTTTAATCAGACCTCCGGGGATGTAATTTGAAAAACAGTTTGTAGTATAATAGTGAAAAAATATTTTGTATATCTATAAAGGGAATATGTATAAATGACTTTAAAAGATTGGTTTGAAACCAGAAAAGAAGAACAAATCGCCGCACGTCCGATTGACCCAAAAATCGACGACAATATCGGCAAACTATGGGTAAAATGCTTTAACTGCAACGCCCAACTTCCCAGAAAAGAACTGGAACATCACATGATGGTATGCCCTCAATGCGGCTATCATTTTAGAATAAATGCAAGAACAAGAATTCAACAGTTGTTTGATGAAGGAACTTTTCAAGAATATTTTGAAAATATCTCTCCATCTGACCCTCTGGAATTTTTTGATACAGAAGCTTATACTCAAAGACAACAAAAAGCAAAAGAAAAAACAAACCTCAATGATGCTGTTATCACAGGAACCGGCAAAGTTGAAGGTGAAGAAATTGCCTGCGCTATTATGGATTTTGAATACATGGGCGGCTCTATGGGCAGTGTTGTCGGAGAAAAAGTTACACGCATAATAGAACTTGCACTCGAAAAAAGACTGCCTGTTGTTACTATCACAGCCTCAGGCGGTGCAAGAATGCAAGAAAGCGCACTTTCCTTAATGCAAATGGCAAAAACAAGCTGTGCTGTTGCAAAATTGAACGATGCAAAACTTTTGTATATTAACATCCTGACTGACCCTACCTATGGCGGTGTAACAGCAAGTTTCGGCACCATAGGAGATATAATAATTGCAGAACAGGGCGCAAGAATCGGATTTGCAGGCCGCCGTGTTATCGAACAAACAATACGCCAAAAACTGCCGGCTGATTTCCAGACTGCAGAATATTTGATGAAACACGGACAGCTCGACATGATTACAAAAAGAAGCGAGCTAAAGTCTACTCTTGCTAAGATTTTAAGACTTCACAAGCATTAAGAACAATAATTTATCAGGATTGGGGATTATGAAATTAGATTTTGAAAAACCTATAACAAAAATTGAAGAAAAAATAGAAGAACTAAAAAAAATGAGTGAAGAATCAGGAATGGATCTGTCCAAAGAAATCGAAATCTTTGAACAACAGTCACACGAATACAAAAAAGAATTGTACGAAAACCTAAAACCTTCTCAAAAATTGCAAATCGCAAGACATCCAAATCGCCCCAACTTTTTGGATTACATAAATCTCATCACATCAGATTTTGTAGAAATGCACGGCGACAGAGAAGGCACAGATGACCGTGCAATCATAGGCGGTATTGCAAAAATAGGCGACCGTTCGGTTATGATTGTTGGAACTGTAAAAGGTAAAACAACAAAAGAAAATCTTGAATACAACTTTGGCATGCCTCAGCCGGAAGGCTACAGAAAAGCACTGAGATTGTTTGAACACGCAAACAGATTCGGGCTGCCGATAGTCACACTGATAGACACCCCCGGTGCATATCCCGGAATCAAAGCAGAAGAACACGGGCAGGGGATTGCCATTGCTGTTAACTTAAAAGAAATGGCAAAACTCGAAGTTCCGATTGTTGCAATTATTACAGGCGAAGGCTGCTCCGGCGGTGCTTTAGGGCTTGCTGTAGCGAACAAAGTTCTTGTGCTGGAACATGCCTATTACACAGTAATTTCACCGGAAGGCTGCGCCTCTATCTTGTGGAGAGATGCAGCAAAAGCACCCGAGGCTGCAGAAGCATTAAAAATTACAGGGCCGGATTTGTTAAAATACGGTATCATTGACGGCATTGTTAAAGAACCTTTGGGCGGTGCGCATTATGATTATGAAGCAATGGGCGAAGAACTTAAAAAAGAAATCTTAAAAGCACTTGATGAATACAAAAATATGTCCGCTCAAGAGCTGAAAGATGACAGATATTCAAAATTCCGCCGTATGGGTGTATTTAACTCTTAAAAATAACAGGAGCTGTAAAGAGCCAGAATGAAAGACTATTTTGAAGTTTCAGTTACAATAAATCCTTCTGCCATCGAGCTTGTGACAGAAATTTTCTTCGAACGCTTCGAATGCGAAGGCGTTGTGCAGGCAGAAGAAAAATACAAAGACCTTGAACTTATTGAAACTACCAACAATATTGCAAAAGGTTATATAAAATTGGAAGAAGACGAGTTTTCTCCGGCTGAAATTCAAAAAATCTTTGATTACGCAAAAGAAGAATTAAAAGAAGAAGGCTTTACTGATGAAGAGCTTGGAGAATGGAAAATCTCTGCAAAAAAAGTCATAAATCAGGACTGGTCACAAAAATGGAAAGAACACTGGAAGCCGACAAAAGCATCGGAACACGTAATCATCTGCCCGTCTTGGGAAGAATGTGAAAGAAAAAAAGATGATATCCTGATTACATTAGACCCCGGCTCTGCCTTTGGAACAGGCACCCACGCTACAACTCAGCTGTGTATTCAAGCAATTGAAAAATACCTGAAAAAAGGAGATGAAGTAGCGGATATAGGCACAGGCTCGGGCATACTGGCTATCACTGCAATAAAATTCGGCGCAGCACATGCCATTGCTATTGACAATGACCCGCTTGTTATTGATGTTGCAAAAGACAATGCACAAATGAACAATGTCTTTAACAAAATCGACTTTATGCATGCGACAGCAGATATGCTCATTGAACAGTACGATTTTGTTTGTGCAAACATTCTGCATAATGTTCTTGCAGAAATTATGGGTGACTTAAAAAATATCATGAAGCCGAACGCACACATGGTATTGAGCGGAATTCTTGATGAAAAAAAAGATATTGTTTTAGAAGCTGTTAAAAAACAAAATTTGAATGTGGTAGAAATTTTGCATCAAGAACAGTGGGTTGCTATTGTTGTACAAAAAGTATAGTTAAAGATTCTTTAGACAATATTATGCTCACTGCAGCTGGTTGTAAAGGCAAAAAGTTTTTCTCTGTCTATTCCGCCCTGTTTAAAAGTCTTTATAATCTCAGAAAGTGTTGCCCCTGTTGTTAAAATATCATCAAGAATCAAAATATTTTTGTCTGAAATAAGCTCACATACTTCTCTGTTAAATTTAAACGCATCTTTTAAATTTTGTTCACGTTCAACTTGTGTCAGACGGTACTGAGGCTTTGTTTCCTTTACACGTTCAATAGCAGCTTCCAGCACCTCATATCCGCATAATTTTGCAAACTCTTTTGCGACAAGTACCATGTGATTGTATCCACGCTGTTTTTGTCTTGATTTGTGCAGAGGTACAGGCACAACAACAAAATCACCGGAAGATACAGCTATATTTTGCCAGTAATCAAACATGATTTTTGCCTGATAATATGCCAGCTCTTTCTGGTTGTGATATTTTACTCCCCTTATCATTTTTTGGATTTCGTTTTTATAAATTGCCGCACAATATACAGGCACACCGTCTATATTTTTCATAACGCTAAACGGCAAAAACTTTATACGTCCATAACATTTTGAACACATTTTTGTGTTTTCATAAGATTTTTTGCAGAAATAACATCTTTTTTTGTATATCAGGTCGAGTAATTGTTTAAAAATCCCAAACATATAATAATTATAATACGAATTTTAGTTATATTAATCGTTGTATATGTTAAAATAAACTAGATGTCACATATACTTGAGAGAGAAAAACCATGAACATTATAATAATGATTTTGTTAATAAGCTTTTTGATTCTTGTTCACGAACTCGGCCACCTTTTGACTGCAAAAGCACTCGGTTTTAAAGTCACAAGATTCGGTTTCGGGCTGCCTGTCGGGCCTACGTTGTTCAAAGGAAAAATCGGAGATATAGAAATTCTTGTTCATGCGTTTTTATTAGGCGGATATGTTTCCTTTCCTGATGATGAAGAGGACTCTAATATCCCAAAAGACTCTAAAGAACTTTTTCAAAATCAACCTGCATGGAAAAGAGCAATCGTACTTTGTGCCGGTGTTGCAGCAAACATGCTGTGTGCAATTGTACTTGTCATGTTTACTGCCTCAATAACACACAAACTGCCTACAGACAGAGCTATTGTGTATATTAAAAATATAAATCAAGCTAAAGGTGCGTCAGTCAACGATTCCGGCCTCAAAAAAGGCGATATTATCTTAAAAATAAACGGCTCCGAAATAATACAGCCTTTCCAGACAAATATCTATGCAAAAGCAAGCAAAAAACACGACGGATATATTTCCAGCAAAGTCTACAACACAAATCTGGAAGCTCTGCAAAAGCTAAATCCTGACATAAAAGAAGCCTACAAACCTCTTGTCAAAGGTGACAGCATAAAATTAATCCCGATAAAAGATGAAGAGCCAATGCATCTTTCTGCAGCAGCTTTAATGGGTATAGAAAAAATCAAAAACGATAATATAAAATTGAATGAAGAACAAATAAAATTAAGAAACAGCCTTCAAAACAGCAAAAACAAAAAATACTATATCACAACAGGCGAAGAAACTCTCTCTGACATTGCAAAAGCCCTTTCCGATACAAGAAAACCAATGATATTCACCGTTAAAAGAACAGTCAACGGCAAAGAAGAAATTGTCGAACTAAAACCTATTTATGCCAATGAAGAAGGGCTTATCGGTATAGAAAGAGATGGCAAAAGAATCCTGATACAGACAAATTCTCCGTTAAAAATCGTGACAGGCTCTTTGCAATACACTTGGATTAACACAAAATATACGCTTCTGGGTCTGGAAAAACTCATCACAGGCCAAATCCCCGTAAAAGAACTGAGAGGTATTGTTGCCGCTACAAAAATGGGCGGTGATATGATAGAACAAACAGGCATCTTAAACGGCATACTCCTGACTGCGATAATAAGTATCAACCTCGCTGTTATGAACCTTTTGCCGATACCGGCACTGGATGGCGGTCATTTGATGTTTTTAATCATAGAAAAACTTAAAGGCAAACCTCTGGATGAAAAAGTTACAGCAAAAGTAAGTAATTTCTTCTTCCTGCTCTTGATTATTCTTATGATGGTATTAATCTTTAACGATATAATTGCTATCGTAACAAAACAAATCTAATCTGCTATGAAAAAAATTACATACCTTCAAGACAACTTAAAAGACAATCGTGTAATAAGATGGCCGGACAACTGTTTTCCGCTAAAATTCTATATTGCACCGTTCAGATGGTATGCCCAAAATCCTAACGACCCTTATACATACTATGCAATGGTCAAAAGAGCGTTGTCAGAATGGGAAAAAGTCAGTGCAGGCAAAGTAAAATTTAAAGTTGTTGACAACTTAAACGACTCTCAGGTAAATCTGGACTGGAAAAGAGTAGACAGAAAAGCTCTCGGGCATTGTTACTTCCACTTTGACAACAACGGACGCCTGTACTCTGCAGAAGTGCAAATAGGACTGTCAGACGGAATATTACACCAGCAATATCAAGACCAAAACGAAGTTTATCACACAATTTTGCACGAGATAGGCCACTCACTGGGACTCGGCCACAGCCCGTATGACAGCGACATAATGTACACCCCTCACAAATACGGAGTAATAAATCTCTCTCAAAGAGATGCGCTGTCTTTGCAATGGTTGTACAAACTTCCTTATGGCATTAGTGTTTCCGAACTTGCGCAAAAACATGGCCTGCATGCCAATGATATTGACGACATTATTTTAAAAATTTCCGGTGCGGAAAAATCCCATGCTTTTGAAGATGTAAAAAATTCTATAAAAATACCCAAAAAAGATTTGATGTCAGAGCAGGACAAACTGGCGGAAATGAAAAAATACAACCTCGGTCTGCAAAATATACAAATTTCTTCTAATGTGCAGGAATATATTAAAAAAAATATTATAATGCCAAAAGATAAAGACAAAAAGAAATAAAAACAGCCCCAAAAATTAATTCAGGGCTGTTTTACGATTTTCTGTTTCAAATTATAGATTGATAAGTCTTCTCAATTCATCCGGACGGCTGGTTTTTGCCAGAGCATCTTCAGCAGAAATAAGATTTTTCTTATAAAGATTAGCCAGAGCTGTTTCCAGTGTCTGCATGCCGTGCTGCGCACCTGTTTGGATTGCAGAATACATTTGAGAAGTTTTACCTTCACGGATAAGGTTTGCGATTGCACCGTTAACAACCATGATTTCCTGAGCCATACAACGGCCTTTTTTCTCACCTGTTTCAGTCAAACGAGGCAAAAGTGTCTGTGAAAATACAGCACAAAGTGAGTTAGACAACATGATACGAATCTGCTGCTGCTGACCTTGAGGGAATACGTCAATAATACGGTCAATAGTCTGGCTGGCAGAAGACGTGTGAAGCGTACCCATAACAAGGTGGCCTGTTTCTGCTGCTGTAATAGCAAGTGAAATAGTTTCGAGGTCACGCAACTCACCTACCAGAATGATATCAGGGTCTTCACGGAGTGCTGACTTCAATGCGTTTGCAAAAGAACGAGTATCCTGACCGAGTTCTCTCTGGTGTACTACACTCTTTTTAGACTGGTGAACAAATTCGACAGGGTCTTCGATTGTCAAAATGTGTTCGTTTCTGTTTTCGTTAATATAATCAATCATAGAAGCCAGAGTAGTAGATTTACCGGAACCTGTAGGCCCTGTAACAAGAATCAATCCTCTCGGCTTTTCAGTAATTTTTCTAACAACAGGCGGAAGGCCCAGTGTTTCAAAAGAAGGAACCTGTGTGTTAATGGTTCTGAATGCTGCAGCATAAGTACCGTTGTTTTTATAAATGTTTACACGGAATCTGCCTACGCCGTGGATACCGTAAGAAAGGTCAAGTTCCCAATCCTGTTCGAGTTTTCTTCTCTGTTCATTATTCAAAATAGGGAAAACAAGTGATTCTACATTCTCAGCAGTAAGTGCTTCTGTATTAGTTCTTACGAGTTTACCGTCTATACGAAATACCGGCGGCAAATTTGCTGATATGTGAATATCACTCGCACCTTTACTAACTGCTGATTCCAATAACTCTTCTATTAACATTTCATGCTCCTACTATTTTTTGTGTATAAAATTTTAATGATATAATTAATTTACTTAACTAAATTTTACAATCTTTAACAATTATTGTCAAAAAATAATACTGATAACATAATACGGAGAACATTTATGAGTCAAATAAAACCTGTAAAACTGAATGATTTTGAAATCGGTGGCGACAAATTAACAATACTCGCAGGTCCGTGTTCAATAGAAAGCAAAGATATACTCTTTACCGTGGCAGAAGCACTTAAAAAACTGACACAACAGCTCGGTATAAATTATGTATTTAAATCTTCTTTTGACAAAGCAAACAGAAGCTCAATTCATTCTTACAGAGGGCCGGGGCTGGAAAAAGGGCTGGAACTGCTCGCACAGGTAAAAAAAGAATTTGACCTGCCCATAGTAACTGACATCCACCTGCCGGAACAAGCTGCACCAACAGCAGAAGTAGCTGACATCATCCAAATACCCGCATTTTTATGCAGACAGACAGACCTTCTTGTTGCTGCGGCAAAAACAGGCAAAATCGTAAACATCAAAAAAGGCCAGTTTCTTGCTCCTGCACAGATGAAACCGCTCGCTAACAAAGTCATGGAAGCAGGCAACGACAAAATTCTATTCACAGACAGAGGCACCTCTTTTGGTTATAACAACCTTGTTGTTGACATGAGAGGCATTCCCATAATGCAAGAAATGGGCATCCCCGTTGTATTTGATGCAACACACAGTGTCCAATTACCCGGCGGAGCAGGCGAAAGCTCCTCAGGCGAAAGAAAGTATGTAGAAACTCTGGCAAAAGCCGGCACAGCAGCAGGTGCAAAAGCACTGTTCTTTGAGGTACATCCTGACCCTGACAAAGCACTGTGCGACGGGCCGAACATGCTGTCAATCGAAATGGCGGAAAAAGTTTTCAAAATCTGCAACGATATTTTCAAACTTGTAAACTAAAACTCTAAAAATTAATCCGCTCTTTTTCCACAACCACTGGTTTTTTATTGACCCGTGTATAAATTGCGCCTATATATTCTCCCAAAACACCCATGCAAAACAGCTGGACAGAAGCAAGGAAGAATATACTTATAATTATCGGTGCCATACCGAGTGCAAAATCGTTCCAGAAAACCAGTTTCAAAATAAAATACAAAAAAGCAACTGCCAGACTCAAAAATGAGAATCCAAATCCCAGAAATGCCATAAGTCTGAGCGGGACTTTAGAATGTTTTACAACCCCGACCATTGCGTTGTCATACATTGTGTAAAAATTATTTTTGGTAATTCCTCTTTTTCTCAAAGGTTGTTTAAACTCGACAAATGCCTTTTCAAAACCGATATCACAAATCAAACCACGCAAATACGGATACGGGTCATCAAGGCTCCTGACTATATCAATCACCCTTTTGTCATAAAGACCAAAACCCGTACAATTTTTTACAAGGTTTGTATCATCATCGGCAATACGGGCAATAAGTTCATAATAGGCACTTCTTACCAAAAAGAAAATCAAAGATTCTTTGCTCTCTGTTTTTTGACCCAGTACAATCTTGTAGCCCTGTTCCCATTTTTCTATAAATTCCGGAATCAATTCCGGAGGGTCCTGCAGGTCAGATGCAAGATAAATAATAGCATCGCCCGTGGCCTGCAGCATTCCGTAATAAGGGGAGCGAATATGCCCGAAATTACGTGCATTTAAAATAACTTTTACTCTGGAATCTTTTTGAGCCAGCTCTCTTAATTTTTCCGCAGTATTGTCAGTAGAGCCGTTATCCAGCAAAATATACTCAAATTCGTATTTTTTTTCGAAAGATTCTATTGATTTCATAGTTCTTTCATACAAAACATCTATATTTTCTTCTTCGTTATAACAGCTGGAAACCAAACTTATTTTTTTCATAACTATCCTTTAAAAACCCAATTTTTGTTCAAAATAAAAGAAATTACCGCACATATACCGGTAGAAACAAGACCTGCAAAGTATAAATTTATGTGCATAATCTCTGCTATCCTTAAAAATATTATACCAATTGCACAAATTAAGGCATAAACAGTTACAAATTTAAATATCAATTTGTTGTTATGATTTTTAAAAACCAGTACCCCTGTTGTTTTAAAGTTAAACAAAATTCCTGCTACTGTGGACAAAATCACAGCCAGCGAGTAATGTATGCCAAAATACAAAAGCAATGCAAAAACGCCGTAACCAAAAGCCGTGTTCAAAATCCCGACAAGAATAAATTTTATAAAAAGCCAATCAATCTTCATACGTGTAAATTATAGTATAAATTAATATATTTTACATAAAAGACATACACACACCATTTAAGTTACTATATAAAAGGCAAAATAAATTCTACAAAAAAATGGAAAAATACAAAATTAAAATAGAAAATTTATTTCTTATACTTTGTCTGTTATGGGGATTTTTATTTATAGTAATAAACCCGCCTTTTCAAGCATCTGACGAAGACTCTCATCTTTACAAAATTTACGGCTTTACACAAGGGAGCTGGACTTTTAAAAAACTCAGCCTGAACGGCATTGACAGCCAAAACCCTACTAAAAAAATTACAATAAGCGGACAATATCTACCTGCCGGTCTGGTAAAATCATCAAGATTAAACAAAAGAATAATCACCCATCCGGAACAAAAAACCAGTATAAAAGAGAGTTTTGATATTATTTCGACACCATTATTCAAAGAATATCCGGTATTTATAAGCTATTCTGTACCGTCATACACTCCCGTTGCTTATATTCCTGCTGTTTTTATTATCTGGCTTTTGTCGCTTATCAATTCACCGCCGGCAATCATGCTCTATGTTGGCAGACTTTGCTGCTTGCTTACTTATATTTTACTGACATTTTTTGCAATAAAAATTACGCCAAAAGGCAAATGGATTCTTTTTTCCGTCGCTCTTTTGCCAATGATGATATACAGAGCAGGAGCCTTGAGCATTGACGCTCTAACATGCGGTTGTGCATTTTTATTGACTGCTTATGCACTAAATCTTATTTATAACGATGACATTGCTCAAATTTCCAAAAAACACAATTTAATTTTTATGCTTCTGAGTACAATTCTCGTATTCTGTAAATTCACCTATCTGCCGTTGATACTGCTTTATTTCCTCATACCGGACAAAAAATTTAAAAACAAAAAACAAAAGATTTATACCTCATTAGTATTTTTATTTACGACTTTTGCAATAACCTTTTTGCAAGTTTTAATAACAGCAATTACTTCTGCAGGATTGTCTGCAAACTCAATGGCATCAAGCTATCTTGTATTACACCCGATATCGTTTTTCAAAATTATCTTAAACACCCTGTATACAAATGCCAATGAATATATCACGGGCTTTGTCGGTCTTTTTGGCTGGTCTGATACATACTTGCCAAAGATTTTTGTCTTTTGTTATATCTTTTTAATCTGCATGTTCTCCTGTATAAAATCAGACAATAAAATATCAATTAATAAAAATGAAAGAATCTTTTTTCTGACAATTTGTCTTGTTTCTTTTATTGCAATGTATGCGGTCTTTTCAATAATATTTCAAGTTGATACAAAAACGGGTACACTCATAGGTCTTCAGGGCAGATACCTGATACCGCTTGCTCCGCTGTTTTTTCTTGCACTGAGCAATCCTTTCATAGAAAAACACGAAACATTGTACAAATTCACAGGGATTTTTCTTATTAATCTGATACTCGCAATCAGTACTTTTACTATAATAACAAGGTTTTATATATGAAAATATCAAGAATAATACAACAGCCGCAAAATATATTTTTAACAATTTGTTTGGTATTCGGATTTCTGCTGGTTTTCATAAATCCGCCGTTTCAAACACCGGATGAAGCTCAGCACCTGTTCAAAATGTATGGGTATACTAACGGAACTTTAAATTTTAAAGTATACAAAAATATAACCGGCAATGAGCTGCCTCTGAGCCTTATCAAAATAAGCAAAATGGAAAATATTGGCGGACATCTTGAAAAAAAGACCTCCGCAAAAGAGGTTCTGCCATTGTTAAAAATAAAACTCGAAAAAGATAAAACAGCATTCTATACCTTCACTCCCACGTCATACACACCGGTATCATACTTTCCTTCATTTTTAATTCTGTGGGCAATGAAACTGCTGAATTTTCCGCCGTTAATAATGCTGTACATGCTGAGGTTATGTTCTTTATTTTTGTATACAGCACTGGGCTACACAGCCATAAAAACCATGCCGGCAAAAAAATGGCTGATGCTTCTTCTTGCCCTAACCCCAATGACCGTATACGAAGCAGCCTCAATAACCACAGATGCAATTTGTATGGGGATTGCTTTTTTGTTTATTGCATACACTTGCAAACTGGCAATGGATGACAATATCAAAAAAATTACCAAAAAAGAACTGGCAATTTTCGGCAGCCTCGGGACTTTGCTTTTGATATGCAAATATGCTTATTTCCCGATTTTACTTTTGTTTTTTATAATCCCTAAACAAAAATTCAACTCTCAAACAAAAAGATATCTGTTTTTTAGCGGACTGACAGCACTAAACATTATCATCACGGCAGCATTTATCTTTCATACAATACAAATCTCAAAAGGAGTGATATCAGGCGCACCAGGATATGAAAAAAGTTTTATGATTGCCTTTATTTTTAACAAATTCAGCTGGTTTATGGATTTTGTAATAAAAACAATACAAACAAAATGGCTGGATTATTTGTACTCTTATATAGGGCTTCTTGGCAGCAATGATACAAAACTGCCCCTCTTTGTTTTGAATTACTGTATAATCCTAATCCTGTCCGCTGCGCTTATAAAAACGGACAGAGAAGAAAAATCTTTTGATTTAAAATCCAAAATAATATTTTTCATCATATTTCTGGCGTCATTTTTTATTATACTTACATCGTCTTTCATCTTATTCCAGTGCTATCCGATAATTTGCGGAGTGCAGGGAAGATATTTTATCCCTGTTATGCCGTTTTTATTCTTTATTTTGGATAACAAAAAAATTGTGTGGAATAAGCTCCCTGCAATTATTGTTTGCGGCTGGATACTTATTATTCCGTTTGTGCTACATTCATTAATAAACAGATTTTATATATAAAAAGCGGAGCAAATATGAATAAAAAATTAAATTTAATATTCAATATTTTAATAATTGCTCTTTATATATTCATAACAGTATTCACCATGTTCCATCATGAAATATGGAGAGATGAAGCACAGGTCTGGCTCGTGGTTAGAGATTTGAATCTGTTTGGAATAATTGACCACGTAAGATACGAAGGACATCCGCTATTGTGGTATATGATAGTTCTGCCTTTTGCAAAACTCGGACTGCCGGTAATTTTCATGCAGGTTGTGAGCCTGATTTTTATGATAGCGGCTGCTTTGATATTTATTTTTAAATCACCGTTTAATTTAATTACAAAAATATCAATACTGTTTAGTACAGCTTTTATTTACTGGCTCAGTATAATTTCAAGAAATTATTCGCTTATTCCGTTTTTTGTATTTACAACAGCCCTCTTGTATCCGAAGCAAAAAACACACCCTTACTTTTATGCAATATCACTGGCTCTGCTGTCCCAGACCCATGTTTTGACAAGTGCCTTTTGCGCAGGAATGGGCATATTATTCGGGTATGAAAACATAATAAAAAATAAAGAAAACAAAGAAAAATTTATCTGGCCGCTTTTAATAATATTTTTACCTTTAATAATCCTGTGCCTGTATATTTTCAGCAGCCAAAACCAGAACGCAAGCATAGTAAACTTCAACGAACATGGAGAAAAAACTCTGTGGAAAAGTTTCACAAGCATGCTTGTTTATACTTACGGCTATGTATCAAATGTCAAAGGCTTTTTTATAACGGCTCTTTTGCTGATATGTTCTGCAGTGATTTTTATTGAAAATAAAAAACTCTTTGCTGTATTTTTAACAAGTTTTGTATACCAGATTTGTGTTTATACATATATCTGGCAGTCCAGCAGTGAAAAAGCAGCATTGTTCTTTGTTATTTTGATTTTCTGCTTCTGGCTGATATTAAATACAAAAAAACTCTCAAAACCAAAACAAATTGTCTACAATCTTCTTTTGATAACAATTTTTGGAATAAACACGGGCCTTGGCATAAATCTTGTTAAAAATGACATAAGTTATGATTATTCCGGAAGTAAAAACACCGCAAAATTCATAAAAGAAAACATAAACAAAGAAGACACCATAATCACAAACAATCCTGTTTTTACCTCGAGCATAGCAGCATACCTGCCTGATAGAAAATTTTATTACGAAAAAGAAAAAAGATTTGTGACTTTTGGTTATGATATAAGAAAACCGGAGAAAACAGAAACAACAAAAGGCAAAAAATATTATCTGTACAGCTCTATAACGGTTCCTGAACAAAAAATGCTCTACAAATCAAAACCTTATACATTAATAGCTACAGAAAACTTTTATATTTCAGAGGACAAACTCAAAGAATGAAAAAATACTTATTTAAAACAGAAAATTTATTTTTAATAATATGTCTTTTTTGGGGGATTTTATTTTTGTTGATAAATCCGCCTTTTCAAGCACCTGATGAACCCGAACATCTGTTCAAAATGTGGGGCTACACAAACGGAAAACTAAACTTTTCAAAACAAAACAACTGGTCAGGACAAATTCTGCCCGTAAGTTTTATCAATATTGATGAATATTACAAGGTATTTAAACTGCACAAAGAAACAAAAGTACCGCTAAAAGATTTGGCTTTTATTGCAAAAACACAGCTTGAAAAAAACAAAACAGCATTCCATATATTTATACCCACCTCTTACACGCCGGTATCTTACTTCCCTTCGTTTCTGGTGTTGTGGGTTTTAAAAATTTTAAATTTTACACCGCTTTCTATCATATATATTATGCGGTTTTGTTCTTTGCTGGTTTATCTGGCTCTTTGCTACTATGCAATAAAAATTACACCGGTAAAAAAACAAATGTTTTTGTTGTTTTCAGCATTGCCGTTATGCCTTTATCAGGCCGGCTCTATCAACACGGACTGTGTATGTTTCGGGAGCATGATGGTATTTTTTGCCTATACTTTCAGACTAATCTTTGAAAAAAGCACAATCACTACCAAACAAATCATCAAATTCGGTCTTTTGGTATTATTAATTTGTATTTTAAAATATGCATACGCACCTTTAGTTTTGCTATATTTTTTGATACCGAAAAATAAATTTGAAAAACCGGAAAATTATTACAAATATTTCTTTATAATCCTTTTAACCTGTCTTGTTTACATAACCTGCTTTATACTTTATGTAAACAAAATTTCATCAAACACAACAAATATATACAGCCATCTGGTTGTAAAAAAATCTATATTGATAAAAGATATCCTGATACACCCTTTTAACTATTTAAAAATAGTATGTTACACAACCATGAAATATGGCAAATTCTTTTTTTATAACGTAATCTCAAGCTTTGGCTGCAATTCTGCTATGATACCAAACCTTGCCGCTAATCTTTACTGGTTTGTTTTGATACTGAGTGCAATGTACAGCCCTGATACGGAAAAAAACTGTTATTTAACTGTAAAAAATAAATTTATAACAACATCATGTATAATTCTGATTTATTTGTCTGTTGTAACAAGTGTATATCTTCTTTTTCAATATACACCGTTAATAAAGGGTATCCAGGGCAGATATCTTTTGCCGGCAGTATTTTTATTTTTGATGCTGTTCATAAATCAAAAAATAGTTTTAAAGAACAAAATCCTGACAGTATTATTTTTCATAATTTCACAAATCGTACTTTATTTGAGTTTAATAACACTAATCATAACCTTCTACTAATATGACCAAAAATAACCTAATAAAAAACATAGTTTTAATACTATTATATGCAATTTTCACACTGATTATCATTCTTCATCACGAAATCTGGGAAGATGAGGCACAGGCCTGGCTGGTTGTCAGAGATTTAAATCTTTCGGGAATATTTTTCCATGTAAGGACAGAAGGCCACCCGCTATTGTGGTATATTCTTTTGACTCCGTTTGCGAAACTGCATCTCCCTGTATTGAGTATGCAGATTATAAACTGGTTTTTTATAACACTCGGAGCGGGATTGTTTTTGTTCAAAGCACCTTTTAACACATTGTGCAAAATATCCGTACTCTCAAGCAGTGCTTTTTTGTACTGGTACAGCGCATTTGCCAGAAGTTACTGCCTCATACCTTTACTGATATTTGCTATTGCAATTTTTTATAAAAAGCAAAAAGAACACCCCTATATCTATGTCATATTGCTGACGCTTCTAGCTCATACTCATGTGGTAATGCTCGGATTCTGCGCTGCTTTAACATTGATTTTTATGATAAAAGTTTTGAAAGATAAAAAAAGAAAAGAATATATTATCCCGATTGTTGTAGCAATTTTAGGCCTGCTGGCATGTGCAGGATATGTCTACGGAAGCCAGAATGAAAACCTGATTGTCAAACAAAATATGCCTGTTTTTAGCTGGCACAAGGTAATTGATGTATATGAAAATACTGTTTTTAACGTTTATGGATATGCCAATAAATTTTTCATATCAGTATTCTCCATATTTTTGTTATTCACTGCCTGTGTGTTATTTTTCAAAAGTAAAAAATTGCTGTTTATATTTTTAACAAACACGATTTTTATATTCTCTATATTTATTTTCGTATGGAACAGCCTGCCTCAAAGAGCTTATTTGATACTTATTATTCCGGTATTTTGTTTGTGGATTGTGTACAACGAAATCAAAAGTCAAAAATTAAAAATTGTTTTAAACATTTTAATGAGCATAACTTTTCTTATATCTCTGCCAAATGCATTGGATATGATAAAACAAGATTATAAATATCCGTTTTCTGACGGCAAAAATGCAGCAGAATTTATTAAAAAAAATATCCCGCCGGATGCATTTATTGTCAGCAATTATCCCATAACAACAACTCCTATCAGTGCATATCTGCCAAAAGAAAAATGGAAATTTTTCTACACAGGTTACAATGATTTTTATACTTACACAATATGGACAAAAAACATACTGCCTCAAAATACACCTGTCCCACTGATAGATTTGCTGCTCAAACACAAAGAAGTATATGTATTAATGAGTTACGAAAATTTTTATACGGATATAGAACCTATATACAGCTCTAATCCAAATTCTATGGTATTCACAGAAAGATATAAAATCTACAAATTCCCTGTAGTAATTTATAAATAAGGAAAAATATATGACAGACAAAAAAATTCTATTAAAAAACATTTTTTTCACAATATTATATGCAATTTTTACTTTAATACTGGTACTTCATCACGAAATCTGGGCCGACGAAGCACAGGTGTGGATGCTGGCAAAGTATCTTTCAGTTCCGGAACTGTTTAAACATCTGGTGAACGAAGGCCATCCGTCATTGTTTTATCTGTTGATGATGCCTTTTGCAAAAACCGGCATGTCCATTTTTTGTATGCAGTTTGTCTGCTGGATTTCTACAGTCATTTCCGTATTTTTGCTATTGCAGTATTCTCCTTTTTCAAAAGGTGCAAAACTGGCAATAATAACAAGTGCAGGCTTTTTATACTTTTTTCCGGTTCTAGCCAGAACATACTCTGTCTTGCCTATGCTTGTGTTTTTTACTGCAATACTTTACCCGAAATCGGAAAAACACCCCTTCTTGTACAGTACGATACTTTTTATAACAGCAAACATTCATGTAATTATGCTGGGGTTTGTCGGGATACTCGGATGTATTTTTGCTTATGACAATATTATAAAACCCTGGAAACAATTACAAAAAACCGAAAAACAAAAGTATATTTCTGCCGTCTTTATTGTCTTTTTAGGCATGTTTCTTGTATGGCTCCAGCTCCATGGCACAACCTCGAGCAACGCTTTTATAAAATATGACTTCGGCAACATTATTTCCAATACTTTCAGTGTAACAACCAAATTTTTTGTAGACGCATATGATGCAAGATTCTCTGATACATTTGAATATTTAACAATTTCAAATACAATTTTTTGTATTTTAATTGTATCCATAATTTTGTATATAACGTTTTTTGTTATACTTTTCAAAACAAACAAAAAAATGTTTCTTATCGCATTATGCGGTGTTGGATTCCAGTTTGTTGTTTATATTCTCGCATACAATTATTGCGTATATGTTTCGAGAATATTTTGCGCACATATTATAGTCCTTTTTGCTCTGTGGTATGTGATGAATGACAAAAACACAACGGAAAAAACCAAAAAAGTTATAAATATAACACTAATCTTGTTCTTGATTATCACACTCTTTAACGGCATAAAATATTCTCTGTGGGATATGTTGTACAATTACTCGGCGGCAAAACCAACAGCAGAATTTGTCGAAAAAAATATAAACAAAGAAAATTCTATTATCATAACCGACAACATACCATATTGTATGTCGTTGATTTATTACCTTGACGGCAAATATGACATATATTCCGCTTTAACCAAAAAAAGCATAAAATACATTGTCTGGGACAAGACAATGTACCACTTCCTGAGCGAAGAAGGCTGGGACGATTACATGCAATATATGAAAACAGTGGACAAAGAATTTCTTACAAAAAAACTGTATGTTGTATTGCCAACCTTCCAAAAATACATGTTCGATGTAAACAATTTGAAAAACTTCAAAAAAATATACGAAAGCAAAGACACTGTCTTGAAATTTGAAGGTTACAGGATATATGAATATACAGGCAGCAATAAATAATTAATTTTTCATTAATATTTTAAGATTTTTAAAAAGCTAATGATATAAAAGAATAGTAAGTAAATAAGTCGAAAAATAATTCATAAATACTAGAAAAGGAGAAAATTATGTCAATCAGACCTTTAAGCGACAAAATAGTTATCAAAGTAATCGAAGATACAGAACAAACATCAGGCGGCATATTTATTCCTGATTCTGCAAAAGAAAAACCACAAAAAGGTGAAGTTGTTGCAGTAGGCCCAGGCAAAACTCTTGACGACGGCAAAAGAGAAGAAATGGAAGTAAAAGTAGGCGAAACTGTTTTGTTCGCAAAATATGCTGGCACAGACGTAAAAATGGGTGAAGAAACTTTCAAAATTATGTCTGTAAAAGATATTTTAGGCGTATTGGAATAATGAATAATATTTAACTAAGGAGAACATAAAATGGCTAAAAAAATTGTATTTAATGAGGAAGCAAGAAAAAGCTTGCTCAAAGGTATAGATGCAGTAGCCGATGCAGTAAAGGTAACTCTCGGGCCAAAAGGACGTAACGTTATCTTAGAAAAAAAATTCGGCGCACCTCAAATCGTTAACGACGGTGTAACAATTGCAAAAGAAATTGAACTCGAAGACGGTCTGGAAAATGCAGGCGCACAACTTCTCAAAGAAGTTTCTTCAAAAACAAACGACGTAGCAGGCGACGGTACAACAACAGCTTCCGTACTTGCACAGGCAATTGTTCGTGAAGGTTTAAGAAACCTTACTGCAGGTGCAAACCCAATCTGCATAAAAAGAGGTATGGACAAAGGTGTTGAAATGGCCGTTGAAAAAATTAAAAAAATGGCTCAACCCGTTGACTCCAAAGAAAAATTGGCTCAAGTTGCAACAATTTCTGCAGGCAACAACTCTATGATTGGTGACCTGATTGCAGATGCAATGGAAAAAGTAGGCACTGACGGTGTTATCACTGTAGAAGAATCAAAATCCTTCGGTACAAACTTAAAAGTTGTAGAAGGTATGCAGTTTGACAAAGGTTACATCTCTCCATACTTTGTTACAGACCCTGAAAGAATGGAAGCTGTATTGGAAGATGCTTATGTACTTTGTGTAAACAAAAAAATCAATTTGATTTCTGATCTGGTACCTATTCTCGAACAGGTTGCCCGTGACGGCCGTGCGCTTTTGCTCGTTGCAGAAGACGTTGAAGGCGAAGCTCTTGCAACACTCGTTGTTAACACAATGAGAAAAGTTTTAAGAGCCGTTGCTGTAAAAGCTCCGGGCTTTGGCGACAGAAGAAAAGCTATGCTCGAAGATATCGCTGTATTGACAGGCGGCCAGATGTTCACTGAAGAACTCGGCATAAAACTCGAAAACATCACTGTTCAAATGCTCGGTAAAGCAAAAAGAGTAACTGTTACAAAAGACAACACAACAATTGTTGTCGGCGACGAAACAAAAGCTCAGGTTGCTGACAGAGTAAGATTAATCAAAAAACAAATTGAACAATCTGATTCTGAATACGATAAAGAAAAACTTCAAGAAAGACTTGCAAAACTCTCCGGCGGCGTTGCTGTTATCGAAGTAGGTGCAGCTTCCGAAGTTGAATTAAAAGAAAGAAAATTGAGAATTGAAGATGCATTAAACGCAACAAGAGCAGCTAAAGAAGAAGGTATCGTACCTGGCGGCGGTGTTGCTCTCATCAGAGTAATGCAAGAAATGGCAAAATCTCTTGACACTTGCAACTACAGCTCAGATGACGAAAAAGTAGGCTTCCGTATCCTGCTCGATGCTCTTCATATTCCTCTAAAACAAATTGCTGACAACGCAGGAGAAAAAGGCGACGTTGTTGTTGAAGAAGTTAAAAAAATTCCTGAATCAGAAGGTTTTGATGCTTTGACAAATGAATATGTAGACATGTTCACAGCAGGTATTGTTGACCCTGCAAAAGTTACACGTTCTGTTTTGGAAAACGCAGTTTCTGTAGCTTCTATGTTGTTAACAACAGAAGCAGCTGTTGTAGATATTCCAAAACCTGAAGCAGCTCCTGCAATGCCTCCAATGGGCGGCGGCATGGGCGGTATGATGTAAAAAATCATACAAAAAGACCAGAAAAAATTTAAAACAGGTTCCAGTTTGGAGCCTGTTTTTTTATATATATACTCAAAAACTAGTCCGAATACGCCTACTAGCCTAAACGGAAATTACATACACGTAATATGTTTATTTTTGAAATACATATAATGTCGATATGGAAGAACTGGACGAGAAAAAGATAATAAAACTTTTAGGATCACAATTGAAAAAGCTCAGAGAAGAAAAAGGTGCGTCGCTGAACATTTTCGCATACGAAAATGATTTGACCACAGCCACAGTGAGCAGAATTGAGAATGGTCTTGTTGATACAAAATTTTCTACTCTTGTTAAATATGCAAGAGGTCTGGAAACACCGCTCGAAAATATCATCATGACTTTAAATATTGATTACTCCCACAAAGATGGTTATTAATATTTAAATTATAAATGATGATGTTTTTTAGAATTTACCCTGCCGCCGTCAACTTCGTGTACGTTTTCAATGGTAATAAAAGCTGATTCGTCAACTGATTTTACAAGCTGTTTGAGCTTTGCAATCTCCAGCCTGTTTATTACACAAAAGATAATTTTCTTTTCTGCACCGGAATAGCCGCCACGTGCTTTTATATAAGTAACGCTTACATCAAAATTCTCCATAATAGCGTTGCCTATATCATCGTGCTTGTCCGTAACAATACGCACAGACTTTGACTCATTCAAACCTTCAAGCACAATGTCAATTACACGATATGCAATAAAATAAGAAATCATTGAATACATCGAACTGCGCCAGTCATTATAAACAAAGCCCGCTGCAGTAAAAATAAACAAATTAAAAAACATGATGATTTCGCCAACAGAAAACCCCCATCTTTTTGAGAGACTTATGGACAAAATCTCTGTGCCGTCTAAAGAAGAATTGCTCCTCAGCACCAGACCGACACCTGCACCCAGTATCAAACCGCCGAATATACACGCAAGAAACGGATCCGATACATGTTTATGATTTAGCAATACCGGTATTAAAGAAACACCGACTGACAATATCGAAACAGCATAAAAAGTACATACAACAAATGCCTTACCCATCTTTTGCAATGCAAGAAATATAAATGGAAGGTTCAAAATAAAAATGCACCATCCGAGAGGAAAATGAGTCTTGTAATTTGTCATAATTGCAATACCCAGAATTCCGCCGTCAATAATCTTGTTAGGAATTAAAAAACCTTCTAAAGCAAATGCGGCAATAAGCGCACCGAAAGTCATTACTACAATATTCATCAATATCTTTTTCATTTCTCAATAATAGCACGTCACCAATAGATTGCACAATCTGTAACAAGAAAAAAGTATTGTTATTTTATGAATTTCATGTATAATCTATATTAACAGCTGTTAATAGAAGGTTTTTAAGCTGTTATTTTCATTTAAGCAAAAGAGCTGTTTGGACTTAATCTTTTTATTAAGCTTTCTCTTTTGTTTAAGCAATGTGATGTCAGAAAGAGCCTGTTTCTTTTCTGCTAAACATTCAGTTATTACCACATTTTCAAAATTCTTCACAATTTTACGCAATTTAAATTATGAGCTTTTGTAAATTCAACTACAAATATATCAAGGACAAAGCTACCCCCGGAAGCTGGAGAAGGGGATATGAAAGCTATCAAAAAGACATTGTCATGTCCTACGACACAAAAATTGCCGGTGTAGACGCAAAAGTCAAAGGCAATTTTAAAGATGCTTACGAAACCAGCCTTACTTTTACAAAAACCGGTGTAAAAGCTGACTGCAGCTGCCCGTTAAAAGAAGAATGGTGCAAACACGCTATTGCTGTCGGCTTAAAAGTCATAGAAGACAAAGTCTATGACGAATATCTTGAACGTGTACACAAAATAAAAATAGATTACCCCGACGAAATCGTTCCTCCGGTAGAACATCCTACAGGCAGATACGTTTTCCACTTTAATCCGAAACGAAGACAAAATTTCTTCTCCATTCTTGTTATGGACAGAGAAACAGGAAAAGTAATAAGAGATTTGGAAGCAATATTAAGAGCAATCATTGAACTGCAAAAAAATGACAAATCTTTTGTTTTGAATGAAGAAGAAAAAGTAGATATAGCTATTTTCCAGCTGCTGCTGCAACGCTCACGCCTTGACAAAAAAGCCGGCTGGTATGATGTACCGATAAACAAATTTGACGGTTTCTTCCAGCTGCTGGCACGTGCAGAAGAAGTTATTGACGGAAAAACAAAAGAAAGACTCCGCTTTGATGACAAAGAATGGGAACTCGCTCTGTCGGTTAATTTCTCCATGGTAGGCAATGTGCTGTTGTCTTTAACATGGGAGCGTCCTGACGGAAGTGACTCTTATCCTTTTGAAGAAATCAGATATTTTTCAAGACAACTAAAATGGGGCCGATACAAAAACGTAATCTTTCCGACAACCACACCTGTGTCAGCTTTGCCCCAAAATCTTATTAAAGCAAGCTTTACCGATGTAAAAGATGCTGACGGTGCAAAATTCTTATACGAAGAACTGCCCAAGCTTCAAAAAGTTATGAAAGTAACTGTTTCAGAAACAATTGAAAAACTGTTTTTGGAACAAAAACCACCTATAAATGTTGTTACACTCGGGCTTGATTATGACGGTTCGCTAAAAGCAGAACTTGAATTTGAATATGACGGCACACGTGTACCTTATTCAAAACATACTGAAAAAACACCTTATGTAACCATTAAAAAACCGAAAGAAGACCTCTTGTACTGGGTAAAACGCAATCCCCAGCACGAAGAAGCCGCTTACAACATGCTTCTGGCATGTAAATTTGCTCCTATGCAGACAAACAACCTTGCACTGGAAAAAGAAAACGCAATTGATTTTTACAACTATTACATACAGCAGGCTGGCGACGGCTGGAAATTTGAAGAAAAAGACGACATGTCCTTTTTCAAACTCACAAAAGATCCGTTCGAATTGTGTGCAGAGATTGACTTTGTAATTGATTCCACAGACAGTTTTGAATTAGAGCTTTACGGCCGTGTAGGCGAAGAGATTATCCCGTTCGATGATGTATACAGTCTTACACTGGATAACAGCAAATATGTAAGAATCAAAAATCTTGGATTTGCAGAAGTTCCCACAATGGATATTTATTCATTGATGAGAGCCTTCAACACCTTTGACGTTTACAAAAATGATGACAACAAATATATTGTAAAAACCTATCGTGCAGGTCTTATTTCCGAAATGGAAAACCTCGGACTTAAACTCAAAATGAGCAGAAGGTTTAATAAATTCTGGAAACAAATTTCAACCTTCTCCACCATGGATGTTCCGAGCCTGCCAAAAGGTATCAATGCAGAGTTCAGAGAATATCAGACACGTGGTTTTGGCTGGCTGTGGTTTATGTATCAGTACGGTCTTAACGGAATCCTTGCCGATGATATGGGTCTTGGTAAAACTCTGCAGGCACTGGCACTGCTTCAAAAAGCAAAAGAAAAAAATAAAAAAGCACCGAATCTCGTTATCTGCCCGACTTCCGTTGTATTTAACTGGGAAAACGAAATTGAAAAATTTGCACCGAACCTCTCATGCCTAAAACTCACAGGTGCTGACAGAAAAGATTTGTTCAAAGAAATTCCGAAATACGACGTCATAATAACCAGCTATGCACTGATAAGAAGAGATATAGCAAAACTCAAAAAACAAGAATTCAGATACGTAATTCTGGATGAATCTCAAAACATCAAAAATGCAGATTCCATGACAGCACAAAGTGTAAAACAACTCAATTGCAAACACAAACTCGCTCTGTCAGGTACACCTATAGAAAACAGGCTGGAAGAACTATGGTCTTTATTTGACTTCCTTATGCCGGGATTTCTTTTTGACAAAAACGAATTTAACTACCGTTATGTAACACCGATTATGGAACGAGAAGACAAAACAGTAGAAAAACGTTTAAAATCACAGATTTATCCGTTCATCTTACGCCGTATGAAAAGAGATGTTGCAAAAGACCTTCCGGATAAAATCGAAAACGTTGCATACTGCGAACTCACTCCGGAACAAAAAGACTTTTACATGGAAGTTATGGATTCCACAAGAGAAGAACTCTTCAAATCCATTGAAGAAAAAGGTATTGAAAAGAGCAGAATGTCTATCTTCTCAGCACTGCTTCGCTTAAGACAGATTTGCTGCCACCCGAGATTGTATGACAAAGAAAATGTCAAAGGCATAAACGAATCAGGCAAATTTGAACAACTGAAAACAATGCTCGAAGAAATCATTGCCGAAAAACACAGAGTTCTTTTGTTCAGCCAGTTTGTAGACATGCTTGATATCATAAAAGAATGGCTGACAAAAGCAGGCATAAAACACGAATACCTTACAGGCAGCACAAAAGACCGTCAGGAAGTTGTTGAAAGATTCAACTCTGACCCGACAATACCGATTTTCTTAATCAGCTTGAAGGCAGGCGGTACAGGTCTGAACCTCACTGGTGCCGACTATGTAATCCACTATGACCCGTGGTGGAACCCTGCTGTAGAAGATCAGGCAACAGACAGGGCATATCGTATCGGACAGACCAAAAAAGTCTTTGTTTACCGTATGATTACCAAAGGCACTGTAGAAGAAAAAATTCAAAAACTAAAATCAAGAAAAAGAGATTTGGTCGACAGTGTAATTTCAGTAGACAGAAATATCGGCAAATCACTTACTTACGAAGACCTCAAAGATATCTTCTCTCTTGATTAAAATTTTCCTAATTTAGAGGCAGTTTATGAAACAAAATCTTCTAAAAACACTTGATGAAAAAAAGATATTCAAACTGGTTCTTGGCCTTGGCAATCAAGATTTTGAAGAAATAGAAGACCTTGTCACGGTTTATGCAATAGCAGGAGCCGACATGTTCGACATAAACCCTTCAAAAGAAGCTATAGAAGCTGTTTTAAGAGGGGTTAAAAAAGCCGGAAGACAAATCGAAGAATTTTATTACACTATCAGCACAGGGCTTTTGGGTGACAGCCACGTACAAAAATGCCATATCGATAAAAACAAATGCAAACGCTGCGGAAAATGCATAAAAAAATGCCCGAGAAATGCAATAGAATGGAATGGCGAATTTCCTGAAGTCATTGTACAAAAATGTATTGGCTGCAAAAAATGCGACGACTGCAAGGCTATTTCATTTAACGATACAGAATACAATATAGAAGAAATTGTTAAACTTGCTAAAAAATATAAATTAGACTGCGTGGAACTGCACATATCCTCAAAAAAAATACCGGAACAAGAAATAAAATATGTGCTTAAAGAATTTTCCGGAGCTTTGAGCGTTTGTCTGGACAGAAAATATTACTCTAATGAAAGAATTAAAAAACTCATCAATAAAATAATAAAATGGAAACAGGATTCCAAATTTATTATACAGGCAGACGGTGTACCTATGTCAGGCGGGGATGATACCTTCAAATCCACCTTGCAGGCAGTTGCCATGGCTCATTTAGTACAGGATTACGGCACATATATATTTATGTCCGGCGGAACAAACACAAAAACAGCCTGGCTTGCAAAAACCTGTGAACTCAGATATAACGGCATCGGCATAGGGTCTTATGCCAGAAAAATAGTTAAAAACAAAAAATTGGAAGAAGCCGTACACGAAGCAGAAAAACTTATAAAAGCTTGCAAAAATGATAGAGAAGATTAAAAAATTTTTAAAAAAATACGATTTACTGTCACAGGAAAAAACCTTTGTAGTAGGCTTTTCAGGCGGATACGATTCTATGTGCATGTTAGATATTCTGCACAAAATTTCTCAAAAAGAGGGCTTCCGCCTCATTGCTCTGCACCTCAACCACAACTGGAGAGGACGTGAAGCAGAAATTGAACAGGAAAACTGTGAAAATTACTGCAAACAAAATAATATAGAAATTTATACAGAAATTCTGCCCGAAGGCACCCCGAAAACAGAAACCATTGCAAGAGAAAAACGACAGGAATTTTTTAAAAAATGCTACAAAAAATTTAACGCTGACGGACTTTTTCTTGCTCACACAAAATCAGATAATACAGAAACCATCCTCTACAGACTGACAAAAGGCACCGGAGTAAAAGGGTTATGCGGGATTTTAGAAAAATCAAAATTCGATTTTTGTGAAATTTACCGCCCGCTTATGGAATTTTCCAGAAAAGACATAATAAAATACTGCACAAATAACAAACTTGTCCCGAACAATGACTCGAGCAACTTTGACACAAAATATGCACGCAATTTTATACGACACCAAATAATTTCCGAATTAAAAAACATCAACCCCAAAATTGACGATGTAATACTGAACCTTTCCAAAATCGCTATATCAGAACAAAACATTGTAAAAGAATATCTGGACAAAATCCGAAACGAAATCTACAAAGACGGTTATATTTTAACCGACAAATTTATAGAACTTTCAAAAGATGTTCAGTGCAAACTGATTCTTGACTATCTTGTGGAACAAAATCTGGACTATGATTCCAAACGTGTGCAGGAGATTTATGAATTTATAAATAAAAATGCAAAATACAAATCAGGCAGAACTTTTTCTCTGACAACAGATTTGTGGCTGTTTGTTTCAAAAGAAAAAATTTGCACAATTGATGATTTGGAACCGGATAAAAATACAGAAGAAATTGAAGTAACGCAGTGCGGAAAATACACAATAAACGGCAAAATTTTTTCAATAGAAAAATATACAGCGCAAAAAATGCCGGAATTTCCTAAAGCTACTGAAATGAAAGCCTATGTATCACTCCCGCAAAATTTTGTTTACACAATACGCACCCGCCTGCACGGTGACACAATCCGGCCCTTTGGCATGGACGGAACAATGAAGCTGAAAAAACTTTTTATAAACAAAGGAGTAGAAAAATTTGCAAGAAACGATGTCATACTCCTGTGTAACGGACACGAAGTTCTGTGGGCAGCAGGAATCTGCCTGAGCGAAAAACTACGTGCAAAAACTCTGCCCACACATATACTTAGCATTACCCAAGAAAACAAATAATGCTATAATTTGTATAAATTTTGCAAAGGAAACATCACATGCTTGATAAAAAAACAGAAGATTTAAAAATTCTTTTTACGCAGGAACAAATCGAACAAAGAACAAAAGAACTTGCACAGGAAATCAATAAAGACTTTGGGACAGAAGAACCTTTGACATTAATATGTGTACTCAAAGGCTCGAGTATCTTCTTCTGTGATTTATCAAAACATTTAAAAATGCCCGTACAAATGGAATTTATCAGGGTTTCGAGTTACGGAAACCAAAAAACCTCATCAGGTCACGTACAGGCAATGGATTTGACCCTGCCTAATCTTGAAAATAAAAACGCACTTATTGTTGAAGATATTATAGACACAGGCTGTACAATGAAATTTTTAACAGAACTGCTGTGCAGAACTCACAAACCTAAAAAATTAAAAGTAGTAACACTCTTAAACAAAAAAATGGCCAGAAAAACTCCGATTGAGCCTGATTTTTACGGGTTTGAAATCGATGACAAATTTGTAGTAGGCTACGGACTCGATTACGAAGGCTATATGAGAAATCTCCCTTACATAGGATATTTTGAATAAGCCTGACAACAAACCGAATCCTTGCCGGCATTGTTTAGAAAAGATATTTAAACTCCGGAATTACGATTTATATCGATTTTCTTGAGCCTTTTTTCAAGTTTTTTGTACCATTTCAATTTCTGTTTGTACAAATACTCATAATCTTCTATATCACCGTGAGTAATTTCCGCAAACTGTTTGTCGCACAATGCTTCAAAATTCTTTTCCAGCATGTGAGTCAATTCTTTTCTGTCAAAATTTGCGTCAGTAAGAACAAACGGCTCACCCACTTCGCAAAGTACTTCTGGTTTGTCCTCTCTCAAAAACGGATAATTGACAGCAACAGGTATGAGGTTAATCCCGCCTGCTTTTTTAATAACATTTTTTGCAATATAAGCCATGCCTGTCTGGAACTCTATCGGCCTATACATAGGGGGTCTTATGATTCCCTGAGGAAAAAGCCACAAAGATTTTGTTTTGTCGCACAATTCTTCTACAGAATACTGCAATGCTCTCATAGATGCCTGCGGTGATTTTTTGTTTACGGGAAAAGCACCGGCTCTTGCAAGAATAGGGAATCTATTCAACTCCTCTATCATCATTCTGATATCAGTATCAAAAATTCTGCGACAAAGATTGTACCCTACTATGCCATCCCACCAGTTGTTATGCGGAGCATAAATAATATTGGAAAAATCAGGGTTGCGTTTGTCATAATTTTCTTTATTTTTAATTTTTAAAGAGAAAAATCGGTTTTCCAACATATTGTAGAAAAATTGATCAGCGACCCACCTCCAGAAAGGTGTGGGTTTTGCCGCTCTGAATTTTTCATCCTTGTTTCGCAATTTTGTAGGCGGAACATCGGAATATAATTGTTGATTCTCCTTATGAAGTAAATTTTGCAATATAAAAAGCTCCTTTTATGTAATTTTACCCCTTAAACATTAATTTTTGAACAATTTTAATATTTTTTTTACAATTTTTGTCAATATCTTTTTAGATTTCTACTCTCTTTTTACTTCTATAGAATAGACAGGAATTTTACGCATATTTTCTTTTTTCCCTACATAAAAATCTAACCATATTTTTGGTGCAGAATAAATTTCGTCTTTGTCCGTGTATTCATATTTAAAACGGTACATAGGAGATGCTGTTCTGGATTTTAGAGGTTTTTTCTTGGAATAAAATCTCTGACTGAAAATTTCATCTGTTTTGTCATTGTATCTCAATTTTGCAATAACATACAGAGAATTAAAATCATTCTGAGATGTATTCTCTACTTTAAATTTAACATATATTTTTTGTTTTGTTTTAAAGAAATTCGTCTTTACCCTCATCGAAACAAGATTTATATGAACATCTTTGTCCGTTATGACATAACGTTTTTGGAAATTTTTCACAGCTTTCAGTTTGTGCTGATAGAGGTTTGTTTCTACATCCTGACCGTTAGAATAATAATATCTGATAAGCTTTAACAAAATTTCTTCGTAAATATCAAAGTTAATTAGCCCCGGATCAGTCGCATAGGTTTTTTCCATATACTGATTTGCCAGTATCGGGTCATAATCCTTATACAAAACAGCAAGTTTGTAATACAAAACAGAAGTTTCTCTATACAAAAGTGCTGTCTCAAGACTCTCAATAGCCTTGTCTATACTATGATGTTTGTAGTCATCATCAGCTATTTTGTTGTAACAATCAAGTATGCTGTTCACGGCGTATTCTTTTTTATCAGAATCAACTTTTTTGTAATAAAAAAATGCAATTTTATACTGTTTTACAGCAGTATTATACTTTTTTTTCTGCCAGAAAATATCTCCAAGGTTCATATAAAAATCACCCTTGGCAATCAAAAGCGGCTTGTGGTCAGTATTTTTTAACTGTTTTACAATATTCAGAGCCTGCGTATATTTTCCCTGTTTCAAATACAAATTTGCAAGCCCCAGATATGAGCTGTAAACTCCGTATGGAGATTTTTCAATTGCTTTTTTGTATTCTTCTTCAGCATGCCCGTAATTAAAAATCAGTGTGTACAAATTGCCTAGTCTTACATTAATGGCATAATTCCCCGGATTTTTCTTTGCTTCTTCCGTATATCTTTCAATGAGATAATTTATCAGTTCATTATCCTTTGCAGTGTTAGAAATTTTAGCCAGCATTCTGGAATGATGCTCCGCAATAATTTTAGAACAACCTGTGGCAACAGAGGCCAAAACCAACGCCACCAAAAGCGCAATCAATATTGTTCTAAAATATTCCAGAATTTCTACTTTATTCATATAGTTCTTGTATCGAAACCGACTCAATTCCTTCTATTGTATTCAATTCTTTGTGAAGACTCTGCACAGGATTTTTGTCCAACAAATCCAGCTTAAAACTTATTTTCATAAGGTTTTCATTAGATGTGGACTGAGCTTTTGTTATTTCAAATATAGAATCAAATTTTTCTACAATCCCTGAATAAACACTATCTGCTTTAGAGATAGGAGTATAAAAACTTATTTTGAACTTTCTGAGATTTTTTCTTCCTTTATGAATATACTGTTTTTCAAAAATTCTGATTAAAACAAGAGTACAGACAGCCAGCACCGTACAAATTATAGCCATTGCCGTAAAACCGCACCCGCAGGCCATACCTATACTGGCAGTAATCCACAAAGTAGCTGCTGTTGTCAAACCGTATATGGAATAACCGTGTCTTAAAACAGTACCACCACCGATAAAACCTATACCTGTAAGGATTTGCGCAGCAATTCTCGCAGGATCGGCCTGAGGGCTGTGTGCATACACAGGGAAAGCATGGATAGACAAAAGAGTAAATATACAAGAACCCAAACACACAAGCATATGTGTTCTCAAACCTGCCCATTTATTTGTGATTTCACGCTCAAAACCTATTGCAAAACCCAAAACAATGGCAAGCAAAATATCTAAAAGCATATTTTTTTCAATTATAAAATGTGCAAATATATTTTCCATCTGTAAATCCAATTATTCTTTAATTATATTCTATCTTACTTTGCTCTTAGGGTCTAAGATATCCCTTATTGTATCACCTATGAGGTTAAAAGATAATACTGCAATAAAAATTAAAAAACCCGGAGTCAAAAGCCATGGCCGATAAATAATATTAACATACTCCTGTGCTTCTTTGAGCATGTTTCCCCAGCTTGCATCAGGCTGTTGAATCCCCAGTCCCAAAAAGCTTAAACCCGATTCCGAAAGAATATAAGAAGGAACGGATAACGTCATTGCAACTATTACATAACTCATGGTCTGAGGCAAAAGATGTTTTATAATAATTCTTAATTTTGAAGCGCCTATAGACTCTGCCGCCTGCACAAACTCCTGATTTTTTATAGACAAAACCATTCCCCTCACTACACGGGAAAATCCGGCCCACCCTATCAAAGCCAAGATAACCACTATCAAAGAAAACCGCTGAATGCTTGTCATATTTGTAGGTAATATTGCAGCAAGAATAATCAAAAGATAAAAACTCGGAATCGACATTATTGCCTCACTTATTCTCATCATTAGATTGTCTGCTATTCCGCCCAAGTACCCCGAAATTCCGCCATAAAACATACCCAGAGGGAAAGAAATAAACAAAGCCAAAAACCCTATTGTTAAAGAAATTCTTCCGCCAAAAAGTATACGTGAATATATATCACGTCCGTTTATGTCAGTGCCTAGCAAAAACAGCCGGCCGTCTTTGTCTACTGTTACAAGGTGCCTGTCCATAGGAATCAGACCAAGAAATTTATACTTTTCGCCTTTGGCAAAAAATTTTAAATAATATTTTTTGCTCCTATCAAGTTTATATGTGATTTTTAACTGTTCGGGATTAAAATATCTTTTGTAATTATATGTATAAGGCCACGATAACCTGCCGTTTTCATCAATTGTAAAAATCTTGGACGGTGGAACATAAGCCCTATGCCTGTCAGAAAACTCTTTTGAATAAGGGGCAAGAAAATCCGCAAACAATATGCCGATATACAAAATCAAAAGTACAACAAGAGCGGTTGTTGCATATTTGTCTTTTAAAATTTGAGAGAAAACACTGTTTTTTTTCATCAGCTCACGCTCACTCTCGGATCAACTATTTTTAAAAGAATATCTGCAAGCAAATTACCCGCAACAAGCATTATTGTACCCATCATCAACGAAGCCATTACAAGATTTATATCAGATTTCATAACAGCTTCCAAAATCAATCTTCCCAGTCCGGGATATTGAAAAACATACTCTGTCAACGCAGCACCGCTCAATAACGTTGCAAATTCAAACCCCAATAGTGTTACCATAGGATTTATAGCGTTTCTCAGTGCATGTTTGTACACGACCTTGTTTTCGCTCAGCCCTTTTGCTCTGGCAAATTTTACATAATCAGACCCGAGGACATCCAGCAGATTTCCTCTCATCTGTCTTTGCAAACCTGATAACGAAATCGTAAACAAAACAATAACCGGCAAAACCAGATGATGAATTACATCAAGCACCTTGTGTAAAGGAGAAAAGGTGGAAAAATTGTAACACGTAAGCCCCCCTGTCGGGAACCAGCCTGTTTTTACCGCAAAAATCAATAATAACAACGCAAAAAAGAACGAAGGTATAGCCATACCTATACTCGTTATCACTGTGAGCATCCTATCCACAGGCTTTCGCCAGTTCAATGCTGCATAAATCCCGAGCGGAATCCCCACCATCCATGTCAATAGTATGACAACAGACGTCAACAATAGTGTGTTAGGAATACGCTCCCAGAGCTTTGCACTGACCTGCTCTCCCGTGACAGTAACACCCAAATCGCCTTTTAAAAAACTTTTGAGCCACAGGCCATACTGCACGATTTTTGGTTTGTCCAAACCCAATCTCTGCTGCTCCGCTTTTAAAGTTTCCTGTGATATGGACGGGTTCAGCCTCAATTCGCCGAGCGGATCAACAGGACTGAGCCTTATTATAAAAAAGCTGATAATAGACACAAGAAATAATAACGGTATTGCCTGTAAAAGTCTTTTAAAAATGTAAGCCAATATTTGCATACAACTATTTTACAAGACTGGTTGAGTTTTGCAATTAGTTTATTGTTTAGTTTTTATTGCAGACTGTTTTCTACAAAATTTCTATACTGCAAAGCCTGTGCTATATGAGAACTTTCTATATTTTCGCTCTGTTCTATATCAGCGATTGTTCTTGCCAGTTTGACTATCCTGTCATAAGAACGGCCGGAGAGGTTGAATCTTGAAATTGCCGTTCTTAACAAATTTTCACTTGCTTCATCAAGTTTGCAAAAAATCTTTATAAGTTCTGCGCTCAACTGGGAATTTGTTAAAATCGGATAATCCCTGTATCTTTGTGCCTGAATTTTTCTGGCTTTAATTACACGTTTTCTGATATCTGCCGATGATTCAGATTTTATTTTTGTGTTCAAAAGTTCTTCCGGACTGAGCCTCGGGACTTCTATCTGTATATCAATTCTGTCCAAAAGCGGGCCTGACAACCTCGAGCGGTATCTTTGTATCTGGAATTCCGAACAGGTACACTGTTTTTGAGAATCTCCAAGATACCCGCACGGGCATGGATTCATTGCAGCGAGCAGCATAAAATCAGCAGGAAAACGAATACTGCTGTGCGCACGGGAGATAACAATTTCTCCGTCTTCTATAGGCTGCCTCAAGACTTCCAGCACATTTCTAGGAAATTCAACAATTTCATCAAGAAACAAAACACCTCTGTGAGCCAGAGTAATCTCTCCGGGACGTGGATTTGACCCGCCGCCTATAATCCCTACAGAAGAAGCCGTATGATGTACTGTTCTGAAAGGTCTTTTGTTGACTAACGGTTTGTCAGGATGCAAAAGCCCTGCTACACTGTATATTTTTGTAAGTTCAATGGCTTCTTCCAGCTCTAAAGGCGGAAGAATAGAAGCAAAACTTTTTGACAGAAGAGTCTTTCCGGACCCCGGCGGGCCTGCCATCAAAATATTATGTCCGCCCGCAGCAGCAATTTCCAGTGCTTTTTTAGCTTTTATCTGGCCTTTTATATCTTTAAAATCATATTCATAATGCGTGGTCGTATAATCGTTCAAATAGTCTTCTATATCGACTTCACAAACCTCGAGTTCCTTTTTCTCCTGCTCGTTTGCAGAAAAATGGCTCACAACATCACGAAGAGATTCTGCAGCAAGAACCTTTACACCGGAAACAAGTGCTGCCTCTTTGGCATTTTCTTTTGGAACAACAACCTGTTTTATATCCAAATCCTTTAGCCCTGAAACTATGGGCAAAATACCGTTCACCGCTCTTAAAGACCCGTCCAGTGACAATTCGCCCAAAAATGCCGTGTTTTTGAGTTCTTCCTCTTTTACAATACCATCTCGAGCCAGAATTCCCATTGCAATAGGCAGGTCGTAGAGTGTGCCTTCTTTTCTGATATCGGCAGGCGCAAGGTTTATTACAACTTTTTGATTCGGAAACGTAAAACCTGAATTTTTTATTGCGGAGCGCACACGCTCTTTTGCCTCTGAAACTGTAGTGTCAGGCAGACCGACAATAACGACTGACGGAATAGACAGAACAAAATCCACTTCAACAAGAATTTTGTAAGATTCCAGACCAATGACTGTTGCTGTAATAATTTGTGAAACCATAAGCTGATATTATCATAAAAAAAAGACCTTTACATTTTCGTAAAGGTCACAAAAACTTTTTTACAAAACGGGTTTAATAAACTATAATAGTTAAACTAGAGATTAAAAAGGGAACAGGTTATGAAACTTACCGTACTGGGTGCCGGATGCTGGGGACTGACTCTTGCATGGCTTTTGACAGACAATTTTGAAAAAGTTTGTGTTTGGGGAAGACACGTCGATATTTCCGAAGAGTTACGAACAAAAAAACATCTGTCAAAACCGCTCGAAATTCAGCTTAAAGACAAAGTTGAAATAACCTCTGATTTAGACAATGCAATAAAAGATGCAGATATTATTCTTATGGTTGTAGCAACTTCAGGCATAAGAGAAGTTTGTAAAAACATTGCAAAAATAGGGCTTAAAGACAATCAAATACTCGTTAACACTTCAAAAGGGCTGGAGCTTCCTTCTTTAATGAGGATGAGCCAGGTAATGAAAGAAGAACTGCCAGAGGCAAATATTGCAGTGCTTTCCGGCCCTACACTGGCAAAAGAAGTCCTGATGGGCTGTCCGACAGCCGCCTCTGTAGCTTGTGAAAACAAACCTGAAATATCAAAATTTTTACAGGAAAAATTGACCGTTCCTTCAAAATTCCGCCTTTATACAAATGAAGATGTTATAGGGCTTGAGCTGGGCGGAAGTCTGAAAAACGTAATCGCAATTGCTTCCGGATTTGCAGATGCAATGAAACTGGGCGACAATTGCCGTGGTGCGCTTTTGACAAGAGGTATGGCAGAAATAACAAGAATCAGCGTCGCTCTGGGGGCAAAACCCTCTACGCTTTATGGTTTGTCAGGCATGGGTGATTTGATTGCAACCTGTTCCAGCCCGATGTCCAGAAATTTTACTGTAGGCTCAATGCTCGGCCATGGCAAAAAAATCAACGACATTCTTGCAGAACTCGGCTCCGTTGCCGAAGGGGTGAAAACATCAAAGGCAGTATGTGAGCTTGCACAAAAACTTAATATAGAAGCTCCTATTTCCGAAGCAATATACGAAGCGGTGTACACTGATATCACTCCGCAGGAGCTTTTGAACAAATTGATGAACAGAAAACTCAAAGGCGAGTAGCGGATTCTGCCGGATGTGAGCGAAGTGAACATCCTTGTGAGGCAAAATCACACTTTTGCCGAACGGCAGAATTCAAGAGGCGGATTCTGCCGGATGTGAACAACGTGAACACAACAAACTATTCTTGCTTGCGGCCTTCGTCTTTCATGTTGGCTTGAATTTCTGCTTTGTCATTAAACTGGTTGATAAAATGAGAATACCTTTCCATTCTCAACTTTAACCATGACAGCATAGTTTCTGAACCATACACCTCAATCGTTCTTGTTCTGGTAAACTGCTTGTGAGATCTGTTGTAAGATTCATCAATGTATGTCTGGCATTTACAATTCAACTCTTCAATCAAATCATAAAGAGTCTTGAGCCATGCCGGCTGAACCTGTGCTTCGTTTACAGAATACTCGAGAATCATTTTCTTCCTTGACTTTCTTCTTAACTGATACGCTTACTTATAATATGCCCGTTTTTTAAAATTCTAAGCATAATTATCGGTGATGGTTTGTTTTTATTTTTTACATGAAATTTATCGGCCGTTTTGTACAAAACTTTATGACTTTTATTACTATTGTAACATTTGTTAATAATTAATTTCTTTTCAAAACTACTTTTATAAAAATATTTGCTCTATAATACTAAAAGGTTAGTTTTATATTTGGCCGAAAAAGGGTAATAAAAGTGGAAACACTAAAAGAAATTGATGTAAAAGAAATAGTAAAAAACACAAACCTGCAGCACATTGCCATAATCATGGACGGCAACAGACGCTGGGCAAAAGAAAAATTCCTGCCCTCTGCTATGGGACACCAAAAAGGTGTGGAATCACTAAAAAGCACGATGAGGCTTTTTGACAAATTCGGCATAAAATATCTGACCGTATATGCTTTTTCTACAGAAAACTGGAACAGAAAAAAAGAAGAAGTTGAGTTTTTAATGGGTCTTCTGGCAAAAACACTCCTGAATGAACTGGATGAAATGCACAGAGAAAATGTAAAAATCACGTTTTTTGGCGACCTGTCAAAACTAAATCCAAAATTGATTGAAATTACACGCCACGCAGAAGAAAAAACAAAAAACAACACAGGTGTAAATCTCAATATAGCCTTCAATTACGGCTCCCGTGACGAAATCACTCACGCATTAAAATCAATAATAAAAGAAGGCATCCAAGCGGAAGATATTACAGAAGAAACAATATCTCAGCACCTTTATACAAAAAATATTCCCGACCCCGATCTTTTAATAAGAACAGGCGGAGAAAAAAGAATAAGCAACTATCTGTTATGGCAGATTGCATACTCCGAGGTTTATGTAACAGATGCTTACTGGCCTGATTTTGACGAAAAAGAACTGTCCAAAGCTATTATAGAATTCCAGAGCAGAAACAGAAGATTCGGCAAATAATTTATCTTTTAAACTTCTGTTTTTTCAAAATATCAAAAATTTTGTCTTTTATTGTCTTTGGATTGAAAAAATGTTTTGGCGGTGCGACTGCACATCCGGGATCTATCAAATAAACTTTGCCGTTCTTTGCCCTGCCGAACTGCTCCTTTTTAATTATTGCATTTTCATCCTCTGTCAGCCCGCTATAATGCATAAGATAATCTCTCATTTTATATCCTCTGTTCTTGATTTGTCTTACGAGAGTTCTCAGTTCATCCTGTGCCAAATCGTTCTGGCTGACCTTTTCTTCAAGATAATAAAAAGTGTAGCCCTTATTCCCTTTTTTCAACAACGGCAAATCAAAAAAATCAGGTTTTCTGTTATTAGGAAAATGATTCATATCCGTTATTTTCAAAATTTTTCCGTCTGTTGTTTCAAAAACAAAAGCATAAGCACCCATACCTATCATTTTATGGACTTTGTATCCTTTTAATTCGTTTATTCTTTTTATATCTTCACTCATTACTTTAATTTGTGTCTGGTTGTGAAGATGGCTCAAAAGTTCATAAGAAACATATTCATTCTTTGTATTAGCCAGAACTTCCAGTGCTTTATGCGGTTCTATCGGAGTTTTAAAGGTTATGCTCTTTAAATATCCGTTAATTTCTTTTTCAACTAAAAAAGATACGCCTTTTACTCCCGTACAAAAAACATCCCCTTCCGATTTCATTCTGTTCGATGCAGGCATGGGTTGAAGTTTTTTTAAAACAGGCCTTTGTTTTTGGTTTATATTAAAATGATTTTGTGTACAGATTTTCATATCCGTACAAAAATCAAACATATAAAAATTTGCGCATAAATTTTAAATTTGGAGAAAAATATGAAAAAAATTGTTCTTGGCACCTCAAACCCGCACAAACTCGAAGAAATAAATGCAATGATTAAAGAAATACACCCCGACAGTCTGGAATTTGTACTGGTAGAAGGCAGCTTTGACCCTGAAGAAAACGGAACAACTTTTGAGGAAAATTCATATATAAAAGCAGTCGAAGCCGCAAAAATCATGAATATGCCCGCTCTTGCAGACGACACCGGCCTGTGTGTAGATGCGCTGGACGGCCGCCCGGGAATCTATTCTGCAAGATACGCACCGGATCAAAAATCAAAAATCGAAAAACTCCTTGAGGAAATGAAAAATATTCCTCAAAATAAAAGAAATGCGCACTTTATCTGTACAATGACACTGGTTGCGCCTGACGGCACAAAACTCCACACCCAAACAGGCAAAATAGAAGGCTATATTGACACAAAACCCTCAGGCACACACGGATTTGGTTATGACCCTATATTTTTTATACCTGATTTAAACAAGACAATGGCGGATTTGACTCTTCAGGAAAAAAATACACTCTCGCATCGTGCCAGAGCATTAAAACCGATGGTTGAATGGATTAAAAATAACCTGTAGACAGGCTCAGCTGTTCGCTTTTTACTTCACTTCGCTTTGTCAAAAAAAACAGACCATAAGGTCTGTGTTTACTGCATCTATTCAAATTAAAATTTATCTAGGGGAAAATATAATGTTTCGGCTAATACTTTATCTTATATTTGATAAAGTATATTTTGTGCTGAATCGTAGCTTTCGATAGCTTCTTTAAGCTGTTGTGCTTTTCTTGCAGTTTCCTGAGAAGTAAGCACATCTTTAAAGAAATTGATTTTGCTCATAAAAGAGTTTCTGTTTTTCTTATCGTTAGCTGCTTCAACTAAAGTTTCTACAATAGCTGTCGGAATGACACTGTCCATTTGTTGCTGTTGTTTGAAAACAGGTCTGGAAGCGTATTGTTTGTTTGTTTTATTTATATTTGAATAGCTATATGTATTTATGCTATTTATTCTCATTTTTTTCGTCCTTATGTTGTGACTGATTTGTATTAAGTGTTTTAACTACACTATTTAGTACATTTTTATTATGGACTATAAAGGTTTCTTTGTCAACCCCTCTTAAAGAAATCTTAATATCGGCTGGAAAGTATTGAAATAAAAGGATTTTTGATAAAGTGCATTTTGTACACTTATTCGGCTTTAAAAGTTTATTTTTATTTAATCCATATAAAAATAAGAAGATTTATTCAAAAATACCCACCCGGGTAATTGTCCGAATTCACATTTTAAGGTTATATATAATTAAATCTTTTTCATACTTCCAACTATTCTTAATTCCAGACAGCTAGGGCTTTTGCATACTAAAGCCCTATTTTTTTATGTCAAAATTTGAACCAAAAATAGTAAAAATAAAGTGTATTTTTAACAATTAAAATTATTCTCGATTTGATATTGCAGCCACAATCTCTTCGTATTTGCCTGTTGCCTTCAGTACAAAGTCGCACATCTCACGCACTGCACCTCTTCCGCCGTTTTTTGATGCCACAAACAGAGCATGCTCTTTTACCTCGGCGACTGCATCCTGCGGACAACAAGGCATGCCAACCTTTTTCAACACACAAATATCCGGCAAATCATCTCCCATATACGCTATTTGCTCGGGGTCCAGATTGTATTCAGCCATAAATTCACGCAGTGCTGCGATTTTATTTTTACAGCCTTCGTATAACTTTGTCATACCAAGGTTATTGAACCTGTGACGGACTGTTCCGTTTTGTCTTGCCGTTATTATAGCCGTGACAAAACCTGTTCTGTTAAGCATAACAATGCCCTGCCCGTCCTTTGCATTAAAGGTTTTATACTCTTTGCCGTCCTCATCAAACGTAAGCGAAGCATCTGTCAAAACTCCGTCCACATCAAAAACAACTGCTTTTACTTTACCGGCTTTATATTTTAATTCCAAATCGTTTTCCATTAAGCAACACCCGCTTTCAAAAGGTCATGGATATGTATAAGACCTACAGGCTTGCCCTGTGCATCACAAACAGCAAGTGATGTAATAGAGTGTTTTTCCATAATATGCAAGGCTCTTGCTGCCAAATCATTATGCAGAATAACTTTTGGATTGTGAGTCATAACATCTTTTGCAAGAAGGTTGGCTGTGTTTTCGTATTTGAGCAATGTACGTCTGATATCACCGTCTGTCAATATGCCTGTCATCACTCCGTCATCATTAATAATTATTGCACAGCCCAATTTTCTGGCAGATATAATTTGTATTGTGTCATGGAAATTATTGTTTTCATTAACTATCGGGAGTCTGTCACCGGTAATCATAAGGTCGCTGACATGATACAAAACGCCACGGCCGAGCGCACCGGACGGATGGAACATAAGGAAATCTTCTTCTGTAAATCCTCTTTTTTTCAACAAACATATTGCAACAGCATCACCCATTGCCAGTGTAGCTGTAGTGCTTGCTGTAGGAGCTTTTCCCAGCGGGCATGCCTCTTTTTCAACAGACACATCCAGCACTACATCTGCTTTTTTGCCCAGAGTAGACTCTTTTTTGCCTGTCATTGCTATCATCTTTACTCCAAAACGCTCTATCAACGGCAACAAATTCATCAACTCTGCTGTTTCTCCGCTGTTAGAAATAGCTATAACAACATCATCTCTTGTGATTAATCCTGAGTCGCCGTGTGTACTTTCTGCAGGATGTAAAAAATAAGAAGGAGTTCCGGTAGATGACAGTGTAGCCGCAATCTTTCTGCCAATATGACCTGATTTGCCCATGCCTGTAACAATTACACGTCCCTTACAGTTATATAATATATCTATTGCTTTTTCATAGTCTTCATCGATTCTGTCTTTGAGTTTTAGTACAGAATCCGCTTCTATTTGAAGCACCTCTTTTGCAAGATCACAAATAGAATTAATTTTATTTAAAGTTTGCAGCATACAAATTACCTCACCCTGTGTAAATAGACTTACAGACCTTATATATTATAGATAAAAAGTAGCCTTATGGCAAAATATGACAACTTCATTTTGCAAATACATGATTTCTATATTGACCATGTGGTCAATATACGCTTTTGTAATTTCAACCATCGGGTCGATGAGAAAATACTCTACATAGAGTAATTTATTTATGAGAGAGAATATATTCTCTTGATAATGGTAAGAAACTAAACTTGGGTGGAAAAAAGAATAGTGGAGATTTCAGGATTAGATATAACTCTAAGACGCATGCAGGCTATTGAAAGCACATTCAACAGTCTGGCTTCTTTTGGCATGCCGGAATCCCGCCCTAGTCAGGATTTTCAAAAAATTCTGGATGCAAAAATGCCTGAAAAAAAACCGGAAACACCTTTTGCAGGCAAAGTCTTCTCCAGTGAACTTGCTGCAAAGCCTGAATGCAATGCAGACATAGATGCACTAATTGAAGAATATTCTGCCAAAAACGGTCTGGACAGTGCTTTTGTAAAAGCAGTAATAAAACAGGAATCAGGATTCCAGCCAAAAGTTACCTCACATTGCGGAGCAATGGGACTTATGCAGCTAATGCCTGCAACAGCAAGCTCCATGGGCGTAACTGATGCCTATGACCCTGAACAAAACATTGCAGGCGGAACAAAATATTTAAAAGGACTTTTAGACAGATTCGGCGGGGACAAATCTCTTGCACTTGCTGCTTACAATGCAGGCCCCAATGCCGTAGCAAAATATAACGGAATCCCGCCATATAAAGAAACTCAAAACTACGTAAAAAACATAATGAGCATGTACCAAAAATATAGCGGAGGGAATCAATAATGATATCAAGAGGGATTGACATAGCCGCTAAAGGGATGATGAGCCTTATAGATTTTCAAGACTCCATCGCAAACAATATAGCAAACGTAAACACAGCAGGTTATAAAAAAGAAGGTTTGTCTTTCAGAAATGTTTATAACGCTGTAATAGAAGAACCGACAGAAAGAAACAATCCGAAAAACCAGGACGGAAGACTTGTCGGAGAAATCAGCATGGGTTCTGTAACAAACAAACTCGTACACGAATTTTCACAGGGTACACTCTCTCGAACAGGCAACCCGCTGGATGTCGGTATCGAAGGCGACGGCTTTTTCAAACTGCGTGCGCCTGACGGCACTATTACTTATACAAGAAACGGTGCTTTTTGTATAAATTCACAGGATTTGTTAACAGACATGCAGGGCAATCTTGTTCTCGACACTCAAAACCAGCCTATCAGATTAAATTTGACTGAATTAAATATAGGCTCTCCAAAAGATTTGATTATCAACGAAGACGGCACAATTGTTTCTTTAAGAAACGAAAACGCAACAGCATTGCAGAGAATCGGTATTTTTGACTTTGCCAACAAAGACGAGATGATGGCCGTAGGTACCTCAATGTATGTACCAAAAGACATTACAACAAATCCGGAGCTTCGTGCGCAGAAATTTAGTGTACAACAAGGCGCAATAGAACTTTCAAACGCAAACATCATAAACGAAATGATTAACACCATAAATGTAACAAGAAACTACGAAACACTAAGCTCTCTTGTAAGAGAAAAATCAAATCAACTCTCACAAACAATTACATTAGGCAGACTAAACGTATAATAACCCGAAAGGATAAAATACAATGTTAAAATCGCTAACCACAGCAGCAACAGGTATGATAGCACAACAGAACAATTTGGATATTGTTGCCAACAACGTTGCAAACGTAAACACAACAGGCTTCAAAAAATCCAGAGCAGAGTTTCAGGATTTGCTGTCAACTGCAATAAGAACTCCGGGTGCTATGATTACACAGGGTACTTATCAGCCTGTCGGTATTGAAATCGGGCTTGGTGTAAAAACTTCTGCCACAAGAAAAATTATGACTCAGGGCGTAATCCAAAGCACAGGCAACAAATATGATATGTGTATTGAAGGCGAAGGCTTTTTCCAGATTGTAAAACCTGACGGAACACTTGCTTATACAAGAGATGGTTCCTTTGCACCGGATGCTGTTGGTCAGCTTTGTACATCAGACGGCTATCTGCTTCAGCCTCAGATTACAATTCCTCAAAACACAACAGAGGTAAATATTACACCTGACGGCAACGTATCAGTAAAAGTAGGGAACGACAACACACAAACTATCGTCGGCCAAATTCAGCTTGTAAGGTTCCAAAACCCTGCAGGTCTTTTATCCGTCGGCCACAACCTGTATGTTGAAACTCCTGCGTCAGGCACACCTATCCCGGGTACTCCTGATCAAGACGGTATCGGCTCTATTCAGCAGGCCTTCTTAGAAGGTTCCAACGTACAAATCGTTGACGAAATGATTAACCTTATCAAAGCCGAAAGAGCTTTTGAAACTAACTCAAAAATCATTACGGCAGCATCAGACATCTTGAGAACAACAACTCAAATAGTTACTTAATAAAAATCTAAACAACGGGCAAATAATACAAACAGGATATTAAAACATTAATGAACAAAATATTTAAAATATTATTAACAGCTTCTTTAATCCTAAACATGTCAGGCATGGCACAGCAGTGTTTTGCCCAGACTATTACTGCCGAAAAATTCAAAGCCCTTGTATCAGCACAGGCAAAAAAAGATTTGCAAAAATACAACCTCGATGAGTGCGAAGTTACAATAACACACGTCCCCGTTCAGAGTTTTACTATTCCGGACGGCAAAGTAACTATAGAAATCGTATCAAACGGATACCAAAACCTTACCGCAAAAGAATTTAAAAAAATTAATGTGATAGTAAACGGCAACTACGCCAGAACATACTATGTACCTTTAGAAACAAAAGCTTTTAAATATGTAGCTGTAGCAAAAGAAACTATTCAAAGGGACAAAGTTATTCCTCTGCAATCAGTAGAGTTTAAAAAAATGAACGTCATAGGCAATCTGGATAACACACTGAATGCCGCTGACATTTCAAGAGAACTGGTTGCAACAAAAGCATTCTTCCCGGGGGAAATGATTCTTAAAAGATACACAATATCAAAACCGGACATTGTAAAAAATGCAATGGTAACAATAAATTTTAGAACAGATTCCAATATTAACGTAGCAATACAAGGCGTTGCTCTGACTCAGGGAAACAAAGGAGATACCATTCAGGTAAAAAACAAAAAATTCAACAAAATCTATACAGGAGAGGTTATCGGAGTAAATCAGGTGCTTGTACAGATTTAGAAAAACATTTTGGGGAGAAGCAAAAACAGAGATGAAACAATTTACAAATAAAAAAATAATAACAAAAACCATAATAATGCTTGCGGCATTATTGATGATAATGCAGGGAACACAAACCTCGCAGGCAGAATCTTTGTATGTAATGGGAGCTTCGCAATCCTTTTATTCAGAGCCTAAATCTCTCTTTGGCGGAGTAAGAGCGCGCTCTGTAGGTGATTTGGTCACGATTGTATTGAGCGAAAGTATAAACTTTAATGATTCATTAAACTACACTGCAGACCGTTCATCAAACACTGTGGACAACTTCACAAACTTTATAAACAAAATCCTTCCCGGAACACCGTTGAACAATCAGTTTAACAACTTCGGCGGGTCAAATACAGTAGACAGTACAACATCAAACCAGAGAACAATGGGCATCACGGACTATGTAACAGTTCAGGTTGTACAGCTGCTCCCTAACGGAAACCTCATGGTACAAGGCAAAAAAACCCTTGTTAACGGACAGGAAAGAGTAGATTTTCTGATAAGCGGAGTTGTTGACCCAAGATTTATAAATCAAAACGGTCAGGTAAACTCAAGAAACGTTGCTAACTTACAATTTGCACTCGCAGGCAAAGGCTCTGTAACAAGAGCAGGCAACGAAGGTATCATCAACAGAGCAGTAAGATACCTGTTCTAACAGGACATAAAATGAAAGACGCAAAAATGAAAAAACTTATTAAAGCAATAGTTGTAATACTAATGATAACAGGGATGATTTCTACAGACGCAATGTCCACTATGGTGCGTATCAAAGATATTGCTCATGTAAAAGGAGTCAGAAACAACCAACTGGTAGGTTACGGTGTCGTAGTAGGTCTGCCAGGTACAGGCGACAACTCCCGTTCTACACAAATCACAAACCAGTTGATGCTGCAAAACCTCGGAACAGTAATTGAACAATCAAACTACATCCAAAAAGGTTCATCAGCAGCCGTACTGGTAACAGCAACCGTTCCTCCATTTGCAAAAAACGGCGACCAGATTGACCTTACAGTTTCTACAATGGCCGACGCAAAGAGCCTCGAAGGCGGTGTGCTTATCCAGACACAATTGAGAGCGCCCAACGGAGAAATCGTTGCAATTGGTCAGGGACCTGTTTCCGTAGGCGGTATTTCAAAAGACTCTAACGGAACAAGCACAAGAACAGCTATTACAACAACAGGCCGTGTTCCAAGAGGCGGTATTGTTGAAAGAGATATCAACACCCAAATCGGCGATGAAAACACTCTTACTCTGCTTTTGGACAAATCAGACTACACAATGGCAACAAGAGTGGCAAATGCAATCAACAGAAACGTTACTGCTGCAAAAGCCCTCGACGGTTCAAGCATAAGAGTAGCAATTCCTGCAAAATTCAACGATGACAGAATCGCATTTCTTTCTATTCTGGAAAATATGACTGTAGACGCTGCAAAAGACAAAGCCAGAGTCGTAGTCAACGAAAGAACAGGAACAATCGTAATAGGAAGCGAAGTAAAACTCCTGCCTGCAGCAGTTGCTCACGGAAACATAACAGTAACCGTTCAGACAACAAATCAGGTATCACAGCCTGAACCATTTGCAGGCGGCACAACAACAGCCTTTGCAAACAGTGCAGTATCAGTGAACAAAGGCTCCGGCAGTCTTGTCACAATGCCTGCCAACAGCACGCTTAATGACTTAGTTCGTGCGCTCAACGCAATCGGCGTTGCTCCGATTGACCTTATATCTATCATGCAGGCTCTGAGAGAAGCAGGCAGCTTACAAGCTGAAATTCAAGTAATTTAAAAAAGGAAAAATTAAAAATGTCTTCAATGACAACAGCAAATTTATCACCGGATGTAATCAACATAGATGTACAAACTCTGGACAATGTCAAAAGATTGAAATCTCAAAAGGCACAGTTAAAAAAGGTGTCTACAGAATTCGAAGCAATTTTTATTACAAAAATGCTTAACGAAATGGACAAAACAGTTGACAAAGAAGGCGGTATCTTTGGAAGCGACAACAAATATATGGACAAATTCAAATCCTTTATATTTAACGAGGTAGGCCGCCAGATTGCACACAATCCAAACTCTACAGTAGGATTCGCAAAACAAATATACAGCCAGATGGAAAAAGCTCTTCCTGCAGAACCGGCAGAAGAAGCTCAAGCAATACAAAATACAAAAGAAATAACACATAAAAGAGTCGATAGGGAGATATAGCGTAAATGTTAGGTCAGGTAAATTCATCAAATGTAAGTGCAATACAACTTTTAAATGCAGCAAACGCATTTAAAAACAACAGGGTTTCATCCCCGATAGAACCTTCTATGGCTCGTATTCCGGAAACAAGCGATGGAACTGACCTGAACGACGACAACTCTATTTTAAAATCACAAAATGTAGATGAAATAAAAAAATACGCAAAAATGGTACAAGAAGCAGGGGAAAACGACCTCACGGAAGAAGATATAAAATACGGACTTAGCTACGGCAGAAGCGTAATAGTAGAATACCTTGCATAAACAAACTCACGGAGGAGCGCAATGACTACAGAACAGATACAATTACTGGAAAATCTTATAAATCAAGAAATTGATGAATATAAAAATATAGAAAAACTCTATGCAGACAAAAAAGAAATTCTTGTTCACTGCAAAACAGCAGAGTTATACGAAATTGACTCTCAAATCACAGACACCTACAAAAAAATCAAAAATTTGTCTTCTATGAGAAAAAATGTCACAAAAAGTATGAACATGCTGTCATTTTCTATGTCTGACATAATTAAAAAACTCAAAGAACAAGATGAAGCAGCTGCCAAAAAATTTGAAGAAAAAAAAGCAATAGTAAACGAACTGGCTCAAAAAATCTTCAACCTTGAAAAAACAAACTACGAGCTAATCAAACACGGTATGCTCGTAACAAATAAAACTCTTGAAATTTTCCTTAAAGGAATAAAACCAATCACAAAAGAATACAATCAAAAGGGCAAAAATATTGCTAAAGATCAGCTCGAAATGTCCTCTATAGTGGAAGAAGTATAAACTCAAAAGGATTAAATAAATGTATACATTAAGCGGCATAATGAATATTGCACAACAATCAGTGAACAACAACCAGATTGCATTGAACGTTGTCAGCAACAACATTGCTAACCTGAATACAGAAAACTATACAAGACAGCAGGTAGAATTTGCGGCAATACCGCCAAATACAAGCTTTAGCTGGTGTTCTTCAAACGGAAAACTGCTTATCGGACAGGGTGCAGAGATTACAGGTATAACAAACAAACGCTCTGACTGGCTGGATAATTATTTTAGACAACAAAATGCCCCAAACGGCTACTATGACAGCATAGGCGGCATGTTGAACAACATGGACGATTTGTTAAACGATGAATTAAGCGCAAACGGTCTTCAGCAAAAGTTTTCAGACTTTTTTGCAGCCTCTCAGGCACTGAGCGGCGACCCTACAAATACCGCTTATAAAATAGCATTTATTAATGCCGCACAAAATGTTTCCGATTTCCTTAACAACATGTCCACTACCATAAACGGCTATATGTCACAGGCAGTAGGAACTTTCGGAGATCCTGACAGTTTTGCAAGTTCTCAAATAAAATTAGAAGTTGACAGTCTCGACGAAAAACTGCAGCAGCTTGCTGATTTAAACAACCAGATTGCCCAGACTCCAACCTCCAACACTCTGCTGGATCAGAGGAATGCTTTACTTGACGAACTTTCCGCAATGATTCCGCTAAATACAACAACAAACCCTAACGGAACAGTCAATGTAATTATAGACGGACAAACCGTGGTAAAAGGCGGAGATAAAAGACTAACAGTAGAAGCTGTTCAAAGTGATGACCCGAATCATCCGGTTAATATACAGCTTGTGGATGAAGAAGGAAACATAAAAAATGCCGACATTTCAGACTCCCTGAGCAATTGCAGTATTTCTGCTATTTTGCAGGCAGGCGACGGAGAGTCCTTTGGTTATCAATCATTACTAAACGATATAAACCAGCTTGCAGCCGCTTTTGCAGAAGAAATGAACAGAATCCAAACACAGGCGGATGCAAACGGAACACCTATGTACATAGGACCGGACGGAACACTTGTTGAATCCACAACACCTATATTTGTAACAAAAGACGGCTCAGGTAATTTTACAGCCGGCAACATTACAATAAATCAGGCCTTGATAGATGACCCTACACTCGTAGCAACAGCCAGACTAGACCCCAATGCTGCAGACTTTGATGACAAAGCTGTCGGCAACACCGGCAATATGGATTTGTTTAACAATCTTGCCAAGGGAAATCTTACGGGTTTAAGTTTGTCTGACCCTCCGGGAGAAGGTATGTCCATCATGGACTTTTTATCCAGTATTGTGTCAAAAATCGGCTCCGGTATTGCTTCTATACAGAATGCCGCTGATGCCCAAGACGCAGTAATGCAGCAGGCACAATCTCAAAGAGATGCTCTTTACGGAGTAGATTTGAATCAGGAACTGGCTGACCTGATTAAATTCCAACGCTCTTACGAGGCTTCCGCCAGGGTATTCAATACAGCCAACGAACTTATGCAAACTATTATAAGTTTAGGAACATAACAAATAATCATGTGAGGTAAAAATGGCAATAATTACCAGTTATTCATCTCAAAGTCTTTTGAATAATTTAACAAACCAGCAAAATAAACTCTATGAGCTTTATAACAAAATAAATACAAACCAAAAATACAATAATATTTCTGAAAACCCAATAGCCGCAGCAGACCTGATACAAATCAACAATCAGCTGGCGCAAATAGGTGCCTACGCAAGAAACATAGAAAATGCAACTACACAAATCAACGCACAGGACGAAGTGTTTTCACAAATCGTTGACAAAATGCAAAGAATCAACGACCTCGCAATACAAGCTGCCAACACAGCAAGCGGGGAAGAAGGTTTTAAAGCATGCAGAACAGAAATCGAACAGTTAAAAAGAAATATTATCGACCTTGCAAACACACAATATGACGGAAAATACATATTTGCCGGCACAAATGTCACAACAAAACCCTTTGAACTTGCAGAAGACGGAACCGTAACTTACCACGGAACACCGGAAAACAACACTGCAGGATACGAACGTTCATTAGAAATTGCAGATGGTGTAAAAATAGAACTCAACAGTGCGGGCGATACTATTTTTGGCACCTATGACCCCAACGATCCGGCAAACTGCTCAGGACTTTTTGGTGCAATTGGTGAACTCGAAGCAATACTTGATACAGAACCCATGGACAACCAGGCAGTGAGCAATCACCTTGGAGCTATTCAAGATTCTATAAAACATATCTCAGAAATCCAGTCAGTACACAGCACAACTGTATCCAAGCTGACAATGACATCTGAGCTTCTTGATAGCAATGAAATAACTCTATCATCAAGAAAAGCCGAAATTTCTGAAGTAGATATGACCTCTGCAATTTCCGAACTGGTAAAACAAAACTATGCTCTGCAAGCTTCTATGCAGGCATACACTATCATTTCCAACCAGTCATTGCTTGATTATATCTAAACAAAGTTTAATCTTACCATTATTTAATTTACGGGCGTTACTAGGGATATTCAATAGTTTTGCCCTTTTTTTTGCTGTAAAACAAAAAATTATCTGATTTTGATATTCCTTGCAATATCTCTGTCCATAGTTTTTTTGGCAATGGCTTCACGTTTGTCGTGTAGCTGTTTACCTTTTGCAAGTGCAATCTCTACCTTTGCCCAGCCGTTTTCCAGATACACGCTCAATGGCACGATGGTATAATTTTCTTTTTTCACTTTGCCCAGCATTTTTAGGATTTCGTTTTTATTTAACAAAAGTTTTCTTTTTCTGTCAGCATCGTGATTAAACCTGTTGCCCTGTTCATAAGGGTTTATATGGGCGTTATAAAGCCAGACCTCGCCGTCTTCTATTTTTGCAAAGCTGTCTTTTAAATTTATTGCGCCTTTTCTGATTGATTTAATCTCAGTGCCTGTCAAAACCAGACCCGCATTGTATTTTTCAAGGATTAAAAAATCATGAAAAGCCTTTTTATTTGTTGTGATTACTTTTCTGCCCATATATTCTAACAATATTTTTTCACTGTTTTATCAAGCAAGTTTACGAATATATCCTCGTAATGTTTACAATTTTCTTTTGATTTTGCTTCAAATCTCAGCGTAAACACAGGCTCTGTATTGCTCTGCCTAATCATAGCAAAACCGTCTTCAAGAATTATTCTCATCCCGTCAAGAGTAATAATATCCTTTATCTTTGTGCCGAACAAATCTGGATTTTCCTCAACGGTTTTTGACATATCTTCCAGCACGGATTTTTTGAACTCATTAGGACAGTGGAATCTGACCTCTTTTGAAGTACAAACCCCCTCGAACGGTTTCAACATATCTTCTATTTTAAAATCAGGATTTTGCATTTTTTGTTTTGCAATAATTTCGATAATCCTGCAGCCCGCATAAATAGCATCATCAAAGCCGTAATATCTGTCTTTAAAGAAAGTATGCCCCGACATTTCACCGGCCAGAATAGCATTTTCTTCTTTCATTTTGGATTTTATATAACCGTGGCCGGTTTTTGTCATTATTGCATTGCCGCCCATTGCGTTGATTGTGTCATACAGCACCTGTGAACATTTCACCTCCGACACAACACAAGGATGCTCACCTCTTCTTGCAAGAGGCTCTATTATATCCTGAGCATAAATCAAAAGCAGCTTGTCACCTGTAAGTGCATTGCCTTTTGAGTCTATAATTCCGATTCTGTCAGAATCACCGTCAAAAGCTATACCAACATCGGCATTTTCCTGCACCACTACTTTTTTTATAGTTTCCAGTGTTTTTTCATCACTCGGGTTCGGGTGGTGGTTCGGGAAAGTACCGTCAGGCTCAGTAAAAAGCTCCACAACTTCACAGCCCAAATCCCTGTACAGCTGTGGCGCAACCACACCGGCCGTAGCATTTCCGCAGTCAGTAACGACCTTTATGCCACGGCCGACAGTCGCAAACATATTAATAATATTTTCTGCATACTGTTCAATTATGTCATATTTTTTGATGATACCGTGTCTGTATGAAGATTCTGCCACGCCAACCTGTTCCATGGACAATTTTTTAACTTCTTTTATCTGTTCTTCTGTCAGAGAACTTTTGTTAAATGTCATTTTCAATCCGTTATATTCGCTTGGATTGTGGCTGGCAGTAACTATCAATGCACCGTTGACACGGCCTTTGCTAATCACATTGGATGGAATCTGAGCAAATTCTGAATAATAACCGAGCGGTGTCGGCACCATACCTATATTCAAGACATTTGCACCTGTTGAGGTAACGCCTTTTATCAAAGAATCTGTCAAAGAAGGAGAATGTGTTCTTGCATCTCTTGCGACACTGACCCAGACATCTTTTACATCAATTTTTTCGTTTTCGGATTTATCTTTGTTCAAATTTTCCACGACAAACTTAACATAACCACGACCTGCGTAATAAAACAGTTCTTCTGTTACGTCTTCACCGTATATTCCTCTGATATCATTTTTTCCAAAGGCTCTAAAGTCCAGTGTCTGTGCCATATTATATCCTCGACAATCTTCTATTTTTTATAAATACCGCCTGTTTATAAGGCGTTTGGTTATATAACTTTTCCATTATTTCATAAAAAACAACAAAGGTAAAATTAAGCAATATTTGTTATAATCAGGTTGTGAAAAACTTGTCAAAAATTTTAAATGATGAAAAAACAACAGGAAAAATTTTTCTTTTTCCTGCCATAACAGGAACAATGATTTTTATTGTCCTGCCGGTTTTCTTTTCGTTTTTTTTAAGTTTTTGCAGCTGGGATTTGTTATCTTCCATAAAATTTGTCGGATTTGAAAACTACAAAACGCTCTTAACAAACCCTCAATTCGGAAGAATTATACAAAACACATTTGTGTTTGCAGTATCAACCTGTATTTTTTCCATAATCATTCCCCTGATACTTGCTGCCGTGCTTAACAACAAAATAAGAGGAACAGAGTTTTTTAAAACAGCATATTTTTTGCCGTTCATCACCCCTATGATTGTGATTGCAATAATCTGGGAATGGATTTTTGACCCGAACAACGGCCTTGTGAACCTTTTATTTAAAACCCACATAAACTGGCTCTACGACACACACACAGCTATGCTGGCATTAATTATTGTTTCTTCGTGGAAGTTAATCGGCTACAATATGGTCATTTTTTTAACAGGTTTTTCCGGTATAAATCAAAATATCTATGAAGCCTCAAAAATAGACGGTGCAAGCCAAATTGATACTTTTTTCAGAATAACATTGCCTCTTTTAAGCCCCACCATCTTTTTTGTTCTCATTATCACAACAATTTCTTCTTTTCAGGTATTTGATTTGATATATCTAATGACGCAGGGCGGGCCAATGGATTCTACAAACGTGCTTGTGTACTGGATTTACAAAAACGCTTTTGAATTTTTCAACATCGGACAGGCCTCTGCCGGAGCTTACATTTTATTTTTAATTGTACTCGTACTAACTGCTCTCCAATGGAAAATAAGAAAACTCTGGGTTTTTAACGAATAATTTTCATATAGTCAACTGACTCCGACTACTTGATGAACCTGTGCATTAATTAAGTCCGCTCATTGCAAACAAGTCCGGCACAGGCAACAAGTGCATGGGGTCACTTCCGCAAAATGCTAGACTTGGCGTCACTCGCACTCCGTGTACCACTTCTACAAGCGAGGCCGTCTCAGACAAATTAATTATTTAAACAGCTGTTAATAATTTGCTCTAGTTCTTTTAGCGCTTTATACAAATCGTCGTTTACAACTCTGTAATCATAATTTTTAGAGCATTCAATTTCTCTAAATGCCTCGTGCAATCTGCCTTGAATAGTTTCTTCATCTTCGGTGTTGCGGCCTCTTAAGCGATGTTCAAGCTCTTCTATAGAAGGCGGAAGTATAAAAATCAAAATAGACTCAGGCATTTTTTGTTTAATTTGCAAGGCGCCTTTGGTTTCTATTTCCAGTATAAGATTTTTGCCTTTGTTTAACTGCTTTTCTACCCATGCCTGTTTGGTGCCGTAGCAGTTGCCGTTAAATTCTGCCCATTCCAAAAACTCTTTATTTTCAACAGACTGCATAAACTCATCTTTTGAAACAAAAAAGTAATTAACTCCATCAACTTCTCCGGGGCGGGGTTTTCTTGTTGTTGCTGAAATAGACAACTCCAGCTCCGGATGCTGCAGCAACAGCTCTTTTAAAAGAGTGCCTTTGCCCACACCCGATGAACCTGATATAACGAATAATTTTCCTGCGCCATTCATATTGTAAGAAATTATACATTACAAAAAAATTTTTTGCTATGTTATAAAACTTTAATAAAACATTTATTAATACTTGCATAAAAGGGTTTTTGTTTTACAATTAACATGCGTAAGATACACTGTGGACGGCATGTCACAGGGGTCTTGCAAGGGGTCAAAGGTCGAAGAACCAATGACAGCCGAACAAAGTACAATAGTGCTGCGGTACAAAGTGGCCAGCCACCCGTAAGCACACGAAAGGAGAAAACTATGCCAAAAATGAAAACACACCGCGCAGCAGCAAAACGCTACAAAGTTACTGCTTCCGGCAAAATCTTGAGACGCTCGGCAGGTACAAAACACTTGCTTCAGCACAAAGCTGTCAGCAGAAAAAGAAGACTTTCCGGTATGACAGAAGTGTCTGAAACACATTTGAATTTGATTTCAAAAGAATTGCCGTACATGAAGTATTCAAGATAAGGAAGGGTTAAACAATGAGAGTAAAACGCGGAAACGTCTTAAGAAAAAGACATAAAAAAATATTAAAATTAGCTAAAGGCTTTATCGGCGCAAGAAGCAGAATTTTTAAAGTTGCAAATACTGCTGTAATGAAAAAACTTAAATATCAATACAGAGATAGACGCAACAGAAAAAGAGCTATGCGTCGTTTGTGGATTGTAAGAATCAACGCTGCTGTTAGACAACACGGCTTGAGCTATTCAAAATTCATGAATGCACTCAAAAAAGCAGATATTCAAGTAAACAGAAAAATGCTTGCAGAAATGGCTGTTAACGAACCGGAAGCATTTTCTGTTGTTGTAGAATCAGCTAAAGCTAAAGCATAAAAAGCTAATTTATAAAAGTTAAAAAATACCCCGATTGTCTATGACTTTCGGGGTATTTTTATTATAATATTGAATTATGAAAAAAATAATATTAACCACACTTGCTATACTTCTTGCCCTGCCGGCTTCTGCATTAATACTGCAGGGTAATGCCGAAATTAACACTCAGGCAGCAAGGGAAGAAACTTTTAATAACATAAATTATGCTCTAGGGCCGAACGAATTTCGGGATTACTGGAACGACCCGAATTATGCAATCAACTATAATGCACTGAAAAACGGCTCCAACAAAGTAGCAAACAGACAACTGTCTTTGTTTTCTGACGGAACATACGGCGTAAGATATCTTAATGACCCTTATCACAATTACTATTACGATGAAAACGGTATTTTGTTCAAAGTAGATGTACTGAACAAACCCTACAATGTTTATCCGCACCGCTCTGTTGCTTACAACAGGTACGGGGCTTTTAAAAACGCAACTTATGTTGTTTCCAAAAACGAACAGTATCTTTATGACATAAACAAAAATCTGCTCGGACACTGGGTTGAAAATGCCTGCTACGACGAAAACGGCAATGTTTTAATGTTGAGAAAAAATGCAGAATAAAAAACTTTTACATTTTGATTGTATAAACTCCACAAATACATATTCTATAGAGCATTTTGACGACCTTGAAGACAAAACAGTTGTTTCTGCAGACAAACAAACTGCGGGCAGAGGACGTTTTGACAGAAAATGGATTTCGGAATCTGAAGAAAATATTTATGTTTCTTTTGTTTTAAAACCCGAAAATAAAAACCATCTGACAAACCTTACCCAGTATTTGTGTGTAGTTTGTGCAAAAATTCTTGAAAACTATAATGTACAGCCCGAAATCAAATGGCCAAATGATGTTCTTGTGAATGGAAAAAAAATCTGCGGTATTCTTTGTGAAACAAAGTTGAAACAAAACAAAATACAGGGTGTTGTCCTCGGTATAGGTATAAATTTAAATATGCCGGAGGAGCTGATAAAAACAATAGACAGACCGGCTACATCGCTGAATCTGGAAACAAAACAAAAAATAGACAAACAAAAATTCTTCAACACTCTTGTGGAAATGTTTTTTGAAAATTATGAAGACGCAGCAGAAAAAGGCTTCTCTTCATTTAAAGAGGATTATTTAAAAAGAATACATTTTCTTGGCAAAAAAATTTTTATACAACAAAGAGACAATGCTCAAAAGCTGCCTTTTTTAGCAAAAACAATTGATAACAACGGAAACTTGATTGTTCTTGATGACAAAAAAGAAGAAAAAACCGTATATTCCGGTGACTTAATTCTTTAAATAAGGTATTATAATTTTATTGCAAAACAATAAAAAGGAACAATTTATGCAGGAAAAGACTGTAGGTAAGTCAGACAATAAAATTATAATAACTGTTTCCGGAGTGGACAGAATCGGCATTGTAGCCAAAGTTGCAAATGTTCTCGCAGAATATAAAGTCAACATAGAAGATATTAAACAAACAATCATGCAGGATTACTTTGTAATGTTTCTTCTGGGAGATATTTCCAAAGCCGACAAATCTTTTAAAGAAATAAAAGAAGCTCTGCAAAAAGCAGGCGAAGAACTCCAGATGGAAATCTGGGTTCAGAAAAAACAAATTTTTGACAAAATGCACACAATTTAACTAAAGGAAAAAAGATGTCATCAATAAACGCCGACTCTATACTAGAAACAATTGACATGATACGTGTCCACCACCTTGATATAAGAACAGTGACACTGGCTTTGAGCCTTCGTGACTGTTGTGACAGTGATGTAAAAATAGTCGGAGAAAAAATCTATAACAAAATTACAAAATATGCAAAAAATCTGGTATCTCTCGCAAACGAAATTGAGGAAGAATACTCTATCCCTATAATTAACAAGAGAATCTCAATCACTCCAATATCACTTGTTGGCGAATCCTGCAAAGAATACGACTATGTTTACCTTGCACAAGTTTTAGACAAAGCAGCGCAAGAAGTCGGAGTAAATTTTATAGGCGGATTCGGCGCACTTGTAGAAAAAGGCTGTACAAAAGGAGATACAGCTCTTATAGAAAGCATACCGGAAGCCCTGTCCAAAACAGAAAAAATCTGCTCTTCCATTAATGTAGCCAGCTCCAAAGCCGGAATAAATATGGATGCTGTCCTAAAAATGGGGACAACAATAAAAAAAGCAGCAGAACTTACTGCAGACCGTGACGGGATAGGTGCCGCAAAACTCGTATGCTTCTGCAATGTACCGGGGGACAATCCCTTTATGGCAGGGGCTTTCCATGGTTACGGCGACCCGGAATGTGCGCTGAATGTCGGTGTTTCAGGCCCGGGTGTGGTGCGTGCGGCTATAGAAGCACTTCCAAAAAACACAAGCTTTGGCGATATGGCGAACAAAATAAAACAAATTGCCTACAAAATAACTTCCACAGGAGAACTTGTCGGAAGAGAAATGGCACAAAGAATGCAAATACCTTTTGGCATAATAGATTTGTCGCTTGCTCCTACTCCGGAAATAGGCGACAGTGTAGCAGGTATTTTTCAGGCAATGGGTCTGGAACATGCCGGAGCGCACGGAACAACAGCAGCTCTGGCAATGCTCAATGATGCTGTAAAAAAAGGCGGTATAATGGCAAGCTCGCATGTTGGCGGTCTTTCAGGTGCTTTTATCCCTGTTTCGGAAGACGCAGGAATGATAGAAGCAGCAACAAAAGGCTGTTTGACCTTTGACAAACTGGAAGCAATGACCTCTGTTTGTTCTGTAGGATTGGATATGATAGCCATACCGGGTGACACACCGGCTGACACAATATCAGGCATTATCGCTGACGAAATGGCAATAGGTATGATTAACAAAAAAACTACAGCAGTAAGAGTAATCCCTGCGCCAAATAAAAAAGCCGGCGACAAAGTTGTATTCGGCGGACTGCTGGGTGAGGCTCCTATTATGAACGTCAACAATCTTTCAAGCACAAACTTTGTGCAAAGAGGCGGTAGAATACCGGCACCTATACACAGTTTGAACAACTAAAAAAGAGGCTATTTTGATGATGCAAAATACAGAAATTATTGAAAATACACAAAAAACAGAACAAGAAAATAACAATATTGTATTATGTAAAAGAATTTTTGCTTTTTTGATAGATATTAATATTTACAATGCTTTTGTGTATATCTGTTGTTACATTGTTAGAAGATTATTCCCCGAATTTCATGGTTTAGGACTTTTTACTCCTGTAATCGGAGTTATTGTATATACAATATATACAGGGCTTATGAATAGCAGACTCTGTAAAGGACAAACTTTAGGCAAAATTTACTTGAATATAAAAACAGTAAATGAAAACAACGAATTTTTGTCTGTACCTGTATCTTTATTCCGCTCTTTAATTTTTTCTTTAATATTTTTCTATATAATAGATTCTTCTGCTCTGTCTTTTAACGAAGAATTTTCAACACCGGTACAAATATACTATTTTGTAAAAAACTTTTTATTCTTTTTATTAATTCTTGTATTCTTATTCAATACAAAAACAAGACAAACAATGCACGACTACTTTACAAAAAGCTTTGTGATTAACAAAAAAGATTCTATAAAAAATCTCAAAACAACTCTTAATTTTAGCAATTTATTTTTACCAATAGTTTCTTTGATTTGTTTTTTGTTTATTCTACAAATACAAACAGGCATATATAAAATGAAAAAAGAATATTTTGGATTGACGGCAAATATCCAAACAAAAACGCAAAAAACCGTAAAATCTTGTCAACAAACATTTAATGATAAAGGAAGCGGTCTTCTTGTCATTATAAAAACAGACAATGTACATGATGACAAATTATCAAAAGAGGTTGCCCAAATTTTTAAACAAAATAACATAAGCAAAACACATAATTTTATACAAGTATCGCTCATAAAACAAATAAACACTGGTTTCAAACACACAACCATAGAAAAATTGACTAAAACATATTACACAAAAGAAATAAAAAACTAATCTTCACTAATTGTGCCGATTACATTGTAAACATAAGCACCCAAAGCACCGAGAGCTGCACCCGGAAGAACATAAGCCCAGACAGGTCTGGCCTGTTTTACTGCGCTTTTGATATTTGCTTCTGTCAAAATTTTTGCTGCCCTGACTTTATTCACAGCTTTTTCTGTCAGATTATGAACTTCTTTTTGTACTTCAGCAGGTGCTGCTTTAATTTTTTCTTTTGCAGCTTTAGCAAGTTTTACAGCCTCTGCTTTCAGTTGTTTGTCGCTGCCTGCCTGATCATATTTTACAGAAGCTTTTGTTCTTTCGATAAAAAGCTGCAAAGCCTGATTATCTTTGTCTTTTCCGGCTGTTTTAAACAAATCTGACAAAACTGCTTTTTTGGCATTCTTTATATTATTTTCTTTTAAAACCTCTGATTCGCCAAACATGACAGAATCAATTTCGGGTTTGTGAACAGGCATAAAATGACGCAACGCAAGACCTGCACCGGCTCCGGCTGCTGCCACCAGCGGTATGTTTACGTTTTTAGGTTCTGTGTTTTTGATTACACAAACTTGCATTTTTACTACCTGTAATTAATACTTTCTGAATAAAAATTCTCTTCTTAAAAAATGGAGTTTAAGCACTGTCTATAGTGGATTTTCACCCTTAGGACCGATGACCTTAAACATAAATTTTTTACATTGTATCACCGCATGCACAGTCTGTCAACACTATTAGTGGTTAATCCCTGCAGATGAATTTACACTGTTTAACAAATATGTTTCCAGCCCGTTTTTTAACGCCACAGCCGCTTTTTGTCTAAAACCTTCCTGCAAAAGCAGTTGATAATCCTCAGGATTTATCATATAAGCAACCTCTACCAGCACTGACAATGGCATTGTTGGTCTTGTCAAAGCAAGGCTCTTCATACAAACACCGTCATCCATGGTATTCAATTCTTTTACCATAGAATCTCTCAAAGTTTTTGCCAGTTCCACAGCCTCTCTGTTGTAAAAATAAGAGGCCGAACCGTGTTTTAAATACGGATTTTTGCCGTCCTCAAGAGCATTTGAATGTATGCTTATTAAAAACAAAGAATCACTATCTTTTGCAATTTTGACTCTTTTATACAAATCAACAGCCGTGTCGTCAGTACGTGTCATAACAACATCTGCGCCCTGTTCAATAAGAACCTGCTGCAATTTTTTTGCAATATCAAGATTTATATCTTTTTCCTTTACTCCGGTAGGCCCGATTGCACCGTCATCACAGTCACCGCCATGACCTGCGTCAATTGTCACTTTAATACCGTTTAGAGGTTCTTTTAGATTTATTTGCGGTGTTTTTCTTATTTTTAAAACAAGAGTGTTGCCCTCATAATAAGCATTGTAACCCCACAACTTGTCTTGAGTTTCTATAAAATAAGTAGAAAGATTATCAGACTCTATAGTATTTATTGCCAGAGATTTTAAATTTCCTGAAGTTTTAAACATCATTGTATCAGCGGGATTTTTGCTGATATTATACAAATCCAGCCTCAAACCGTTTTCTGTTTCCGTAATTTTATAAGGAACCTGATAGGTTAAGTCTGTTTTTATATAATTAAATAACCCGTCTTCATCGAGTTTTACCCCTGTTGCTTGCGCAAGCAATTTTCCGTTTACCGTAGAATATGTAACAATATTTTCTGCTTTGACCCAGGCATTTTCCGACGGGGATAAAGAAACCCTGTAATAACCGCCTTTTTTGCCGTTCAACAGCAGGGCCGTATTGTTATCAAGATGTGTAATTCTTTTTGCATATTCATCCGGCTGCGCACGCAGAGGTGTGTTATTTTTTACAATAGTTGCATAAATATACTGATTTTCCGGAAAAACCTCTGTCTGAGGCTCTTTTACCATAAGATTTTCTTTAGGAACTTTTTTTACAACATAGGTGAACATATCGTGTTCAACATTGTTTTGAGAATCTATTTTTATCTGGTTAAAACCGTCTTTTAAAGGAACAACTTCTACAAAAGAACCATTTTCATAGACTTTTACTTCTTTTCCGTTAATAGTTAATTTTGAGCCGGGGGTAGTGTTCCCGACAAAAAATGTAGAAGCAGCACTTGTTTCTGTGTTGGGTGTTTTTGGATAAAAAATCTGCAAAGCATCAGCACTCAAACAATTAAAAAAGAATGCCGCAGATAATAAAAAACAGGTATTTTTTAAACTCTTCATCATAAAAAGAATTATTTATCAAATACCTGTTTTTGGCAAATTTTAAAAATTATTTAACAATCTACTTGTTATCCAACGGTCTCATTGTCGGGAAGGCTATTACATCTCTGATGGTTTGAGAGTCTGTTAAGAGCATAACGAGTCTATCAATACCCATGCCCATACCACCTGTAGGAGGCATGCCGTATTCAAGAGAAGTAATAAAGTCTTCATCCAACTCCATAGCCTCTTCATCGCCGTTAGCTTTTGCCAGAGCCTGTGCTTCAAATCTGCTTCTCTGGTCAATCGGATCTGTCAATTCAGAAAATGCGTTTGCAAGTTCCCATCCGTTTATTCTTGTTTCAAAACGCTCTGTAAGTCTTGAATTATCTCTGTGGACTTTTGCAAGCGGTGAAATTTCACGAGGATAATCAATAATATGACACGGCTGAATCAAAGAAGGCTCAATTTTATCTTCAAAAACAGCTTCAACAACCTGTCCCCAGTTCATGTCGTCATCAACCTGAACATTGAGTTTTTTAGCCGCTTCCACAGCCTGTTTTGCGTCATAAATTTCCATAAAATCAACGCCTGTAGCTTCTTTTATAGAGCCGAGCATTGTTTTTCTGTCCCATGGCGGAGTGAGGTCAATCTCGTGTTCGCCATATTTAATTTTCATTGTGCCGAGAACTTCCTGTGCAACATAAGCAACCATATTCTCTGTCAAGGTCATCATATCATTGTAATCAGCATAAGCCTGATACAACTCAATCATGGTAAATTCAGGATTGTGGCGTGTATCAATACCTTCGTTTCTGAAACATCTGCCGATTTCATAAACTCTTTCTGAAACGCCGCCGACTATTAATCTTTTCAAATAAAGCTCGAGAGCTATTCTCAAAGTCAAATCCATATCAAGAGCATTGTGATGAGTCATAAAAGGTCTTGCATTTGCACCTGAGGCTGTTGTTTGCAGTATAGGAGTTTCAACTTCTAAAAATCCGGCTTTTGCAAGATATTCTCTGATTTTTTGGATAATAAGACTTCTTTTTCTGAAAGTATCTCTCACATCCTCATTCATAATCAGGTCAACATAACGCTGTCTGTATCTTGTATCAACATCTGTCAAACCGTGAAATTTTTCAGGAAGCGGGAGCAATGCTTTTGTCAAAAGTTTGTAATCAGTAGCTTTAATAGAAAGCTCGCCTCTCGGAGTTCTTCTGATAGTACCCTGAAAACCAACAATATCACCTATATCTATAAGTTTCATTGTTTTAATTTTTTCGGGATCCATATTTTCTTTGTGAGAAAAAATCTGAATTTTGCCTGAAGAATCCTGCAAATCAATAAACATTCCTGTGTTTCTCATTGCCATTATTCTTCCTGCAACGCAGTATTCGTCGTTTGTTTCTTCGCCTGCCGGCAAATCTTTATATTTTTCCTGCAGCATTTTAGCAGAAGCATTTCTGTCATAAGAATAAGGATACGGGTTTATTCCTTTGTCTGCCAATTCTGTAAGTTTTTGAATTCTTGTATTTCTAATTGCATTAAGAGTCGGTGCATTTACAGTTTGTGTAGATGTATTATTTTTTTCTGACATTCTCAATTCCTTTATGTTTATTCTTTAATCAATATTTTATCATCAAAAAAAATTTTCATATATAGTAGATATTGCAAAATTAAAAGCCCGCTTGCGCGGGCTCAGAAAGAAGTATTGTATAGAAATTAAATTTATAAATACTATCCTTGAACAAGCTGAATAGCAATCTGCGGCAGTGCGTTTGCCTGTACCAGCAGAGCTGATGATGTTTGTTGAAGGATTTGTTGTTTTGTATATTCAGCAGATTCTTCAGCGATATCAGCATCCATGATTGTTGATTTTGCAGCTGTGTTGTTTTCAATTGTTGTTGTTAATGAAGAAGCAGCTGCGTCCAATCTGTTCATCATAGCACCGATTGTTGATCTCTTTGTAGAAATTGAGTCAATAGCAGCATCAATCATTACAAGATATCTTGCAGCCAAACTTGCTGCAGCCGCTGTTTCACCATCACCAAATACAGTGTCAACGTTACCAGCAAGACCAGTACCTACTGTTAATGTACCAACATCACCTGTTGCATCAGAACCGAGTGTATCTGAATTCAAAGGAGAAAACATATCAGCAGAGATTGTGATAGAGTTGCCTGCCGGATCAGCGTTTGCACCAACCTGCAATCTCAAGCCGTCTGTGGCAAGTCTGCTATTACCGTCTAACAAAGTTAAACCGTTAAAGTTTGATGCTGTTGCAATACGGTCAATTTCTTTAAGACGTGCCTGAACTTCGTCCCCCATTGCTCTTTGTGCTGCCGCACCATAAATACTGTTTGCTGCTTGAGTTGACAAATCTCTTATACGGTTGAGGTTGTCCAAGATAACGTCAAGGTCACCTTCAAGCATCTGCAGTACATTGTTACCTGTTGCAATGTTATCCTGTGCTACTTTTGAACCCCTAATTTGTGTTTCCAAACCTGTTGCAACATACAAACCGGCTGCGTCATCTCCGGCTTTGTTAATTTTGTAACCAGTAGACATTCTTTCCAATGCCTGGTTCAAAGAACTTGTTGCGTTATTAAGGTTTGTTTGTGTTTTTAACGCAGTAATGTTTGTGTTTACAATAATAGCCATAGTGATAGCTCCTTTCTGAGTGAGTTTAAAGTAACTTCCGTGTATACTCTTTCTGCCTTAAAAGCACTCTGACGGCATTGCAGCACAAATCAGATGCCCAAAAGCATAGATATTGTTAAATTAAGGGGGATGGCGTTCCCTTTACAGATTTATACTACGGCTTTTTTGACCTATTCTACATTCTTAAAAAGTTAGAAATTTACGAAACTAAAGTATGATATTTTTAAAATTTTGCATGATAAAATATATCTGTAGATAAAAAACGGAGAAGTTTTTTTTGCAAAATACCATCACATTAATAACAGACAATGATGAATATGCTCAAAAAGTAAAAAACAAAATTGTTTTACTTAGAGATTCCGATGTTTTTGAAACTATCAAGACACAAAACTGTTTTGAAGAAGTAAAAAACAAAAAACCCGTGCTTGTTTTTTATCACTTTACAAAAAACTCCGCTGAAGAAGATTTGCTCAATTTCATCCAAAAAATAAGACAGAATCAGGATTTAAAAACCTGCTCTTTGATTCTGCTTTTTGATTCTTTTGATGAAAATATACTCTGCTCCGCTTTTGAAAAAGGGATTACAGACTTTTTGCTCTCAAATGCGACAGAAACGGAATTTACCATAAGGACACTATGGTGTCTGCAAAAAAGAGAAGCCCTTTACGAAAGCCAGAGCAAAAAAGATATTTTGTCCCAGTTAAAAATCATAGACAAAAACAATCAGGCTTATACAGAAAATTACACATACACAATATTAAAAGAAGAAAGCAAAAAAAACTGGGGAACCTTTGTTGTGCTGGCTCCGGATATAAATATCAGAAGCAAAATTGCTCCGGAAGCTCTGATGAGTATATTAAAAAAGAATGTCAGAACATGCGATATTCTTGGTTATGCAACTGATTTTAAAATATATCTGTGGTTTAGAGGAACAGCAAAAGAAGATGTATTAAACGTTCTTGGAAAAATCCAGCAGCACCTCGTGCCTGATTTCAGCATCAGTGCCGGTTACATAGAAACAAAAGATATACCTTTTGACAGGGCGGAAGAACTGGCCAACAAAGCTCTTTCAAAAGCTTTATTAAAAGGTAAAACTTTCCTTTTTGCAGAAGAAAAAAAGAAACAGGAAATAAACCTTGAAGTTAATGTAAAAAACTTTAAACTTCATAAAGAAAATTTTGTAAAAAAACTTGAGTCTATTCTTTCTCCTCTTTTTTATCAAACACAAAAAAGAAACGAAGAAAAACTCTTTGAAACAAGCATAACCCAGACTGTTACGGAAGAAAAAAGCACGTTTAAACTAAAAAATGACAACGGAGAAAGCTCTTTTACAGTCAGCTACCCCGGTTTTACTAAAATAAACATAGAGATTCTTCACAATATAAAAGACAATGACCTTAAAGCAGAAAAACTCTTTATGGAAACAGAAGAATTGAACGAAGAAAAGATGGAGTTTCTGCTAAATTCATTTATAAAAGAATTTCAAAATTACACTAACAAATAAAAAGGAAAAAATCATGGCTATAAATATCACAACTGAAAACTCCGCATTTTTATTTATTGACGTACAGGAAAAACTCGTCGGAATGCTCAAAGAAAAAATAAAAATAAAATGTGCAAAAAAAGCGGAAATTTTATCAAACGCAGCCAGAATCTTGAACATAAAAACAGTTTTTACGGAACAATATCCTCAGGGTCTTGGTTCTACAATACAACCGGTAAAATATTCGGCGGCTGAATCAGCACAAACTTTTGAAAAAAATACATTCAATGCTCTTGAAACAGAAGGTATTCCGGACTCCATTAAAGATAAGCAAAATATATTTATATTCGGAATAGAAACACACATCTGTGTTTTTCAAACAGCAATCGCTCTGCTGGAAAAAGGATACAATGTTTTTGTAATAAAAGATGCCTGCGCCTCACGTGAAAAAGACGAATATCTTGCAGGAATAAATCTCATGGAAAAAGAAGGTGCAAAAATTCTGACAACAGAAATGGTGTTGTTCGAAATGTTGAAATCATCCAAGCACCAGCACTTTAAAGAAGTTCAGGCACTGATAAAATAGATAACAAAATGTTGCCCAAAACAACAGAGCATCAATCTGTTGACTATATAAAAATATGATATTAAAGGAATTTTCGGAATTTTTACAAAAAAATGAAGAGAAACCGTCTGTTTCTCTTTTATATGTGTGGCTGAAAATGAAAATTGAAAGCCCTGCAAAAAGCAATGTGGATAGAATACTGCAAAAAGAAATCTACATTGCAAAAAACAATGTCGGAAATTTTCTTTTTATCGGCAAATCACCAACAGGGAGAAATCTCATACAGAGTTTGTACAATTTTGCACTGAGTTTTGAACAGCAAAAAATGTCACGCTGGGTACACAACCAGAAGGCCAACAATTTTAAAAATATTAAGTAAAGTTAAAAATAAAGCATGGCAAGGTTTTTCATGATTACCCATGCTTTATTTTTGTATTATCATGTACAAATTTTTTGGAGCATGGTTGTAGAAAACTTGTTCAAAACTATTAAAGATATGTTCAAATTTTTTCAAAAACTTTGTATTTTTCTACAGAAAAATTTTTAAAACTTTTTTTGAACAAAGTTATTGAAAATTATTGAATAGTTTTCTACAAAAAATTAACAAAGTTATGAACAGGCTTTGTGCTTTGTGTTGTTTGTTTTATAATAGTTTTATACAGAAAAGTTTTTCTTTATTATTTATTATTATTTTTATATATTTATTTATATAATTAATTTATAAATAAAGAAAAAGATTTAAAAACTTTCAAAAAAAACTTTAACAAAAAACTGTCAGGAGAAAAAATGTCTAACATGGAATTTACTATAGAAAAGGAATCTCTGCTTACTAATTTAAAAATTGTAGAAAAAACTACAGTTGCCAGAGGTATTCAACCTGTTTTATCCAATATTTTAATCAACGCAACTCCGGACAATTACATAACATTTAGTGCTACGGATTTGGATATAAGTATTGTGTCAAAAACAATAGCTTCTGTTCAAACTCCCGGTAAAATCACATTGCCTGCAAAAAAACTTTCGGAAATTGTTTCCCGTTTGAGCAACAAACCCGTTGTTTTTTCTTTGAATGCAGAAACTAATGTTGTGAACATAATTTGCGGAAACTCAAAATTTGAACTTATAGGAATTTCTGCTGACGAATTTCCTCAAACTATAAACGAAGAAGAATTAAAAGACAAAGAATCTGTTGAAATTGATTTGAATCCTTTTATTAAATCAATAAAATACACTGCTTTTTCTGCAGCAAATTATGAAAACAGAAATATTATAAGCGGTGTTTTTTGCTCAATTTCAAAAGAAAATCTCGAGATGGCTGCTACTGACGGAAACAGACTTACTAGAATTATTGAAAAAATTACAAATGAAAAAGATACAGATCTTAGTTGTGTAATTCCTTCCAAAACTTTGCAGGAATTTTTGAGAATAGCTTCTATTTTAAAAGAAACTAATGAAGAAAAATTGTGTTTGTTTATTGAAAAAACAAGAATAATTTTCAAAACCTCTTCAATGATAATGACATCAAGATTGCTGGAAGGCGAATATCCTCCATACAAACAGCTTATTCCTCAATCCTGTGAAAAAAATGCTGTTATTAAAAGAGAAGAAATGATTTCTGCACTCGAAAGAGTAGCTGTCATGGTAAACGAAAGAACAAATATTGTTAAGTTTATCTTTGGCGAAAATACACTGTTTTTGAAAGCAGATACGCCTGATGCCGGTCTTGGTGAAGATTCTATCTCTGCACAGTATACGGATGAAGAATTGACAATAGCTTTTAATTACAGATATGTTCTTGATTCTTTAAAAATTATGGAATCAGAAAATGTAAAAATAGGATTGGGCGGCAGTTTGTCCGCTACTTTGTTCAGACCTGACAGCGAGGATGATTATCTCTGTCTTATAATGCCGATACAAATACGTTAGAGAATGGAATATTATGAAAGTTAGTGTAAAAGTTCCTGCAACAACAGCAAATTTAGGCCCCGGTTTTGATTCATTGGGTCTTGCTCTTCCAATATTTAATATTATTACTGTTGAAGAAACAATTATGCCGGGTACAGGCATAGAAATTAATATTATTGACGAAACTCACGAGCAGGATATAATATCCATTCCTACGGATGAAAACAATATTGTTTATAAAGCAATAGAGCTTTTGTACAATTCAATAGGTCAGGCTCCGAGTGAACTAAAAATTACCATCAGAACACAGATACCTATAGCAAGGGGTCTTGGCAGTTCCGCTTCTGTAATAGTAGGCGGTTTGATAGCAGCAAATGAGCTTTTGGGTCGTCCTGCTGATGAGGCTGCATTGTTGTCTATTGCAACAGAGATAGAAAATCATCCGGATAATATTACACCTGCTGTAGTCGGCGGTTTTGTTGTTTCTTCGCTTGAAGAGGACGGCAGCGTTGTTTATTCAAAAATGAACTGGCCGAAAGATTGGAATATAACTGTTTGTATCCCTGATTATGAACTTTCGACAAGCATTGCACGTTCTGTCTTGCCGGAAGAAGTTCCAATGAAAGATGCTATTTTTAATTTAAAACACACAGCAATGCTCGTTCAGGCTGTAAACACTCACGATGAAAAACTTATGAAAATAGCATTGCATGACAGACTCCATCAACAGTACAGAGAAAAACTTATACCGGGGTTGAAAGAGATTAACGAAGCTTTGCTCCACGAAGAGAATGTACTCGGTGTTGTGATTAGCGGTGCAGGGCCTTCTGTTCTTGTTATTTCTCATGGCAACAACTTGAACAAAATAAGAGAAACTGTTTCAAAAGTCTGGTTAGATTTGAATGTAAAATCTAAAATTCTTACTCTGCAGGTGGAAGAAGACGGCGCAAGAGTAGTGGACTAAATTAGTCGTCACACTTTAGTTTTCTCTTTGTTTTGATTTTATTTTTTGAAACCTTTAAAGGTGTGAGTATTTTTGTCCATTTTTTATAGTAATCAAAAGTTTCGTCATAACTTTCATTGCAGTGGAAATACGGAACCTGTTTTATAGAAAGATTTTTGTTTATAGCTTCTAATGTTTTTAATTCATCATAGTATTTTTTCTCTTCTACTATGATAGTCATATCAAAATTGTCATTTTGTTTTTTTAAGTAGTTGTAAATTTGGTTTATAAAATCAAAATCTTTTTCTTTTGTTTCCAAGTCAAGTGTTAGAATATATAATTTTTTTTCGTTTGAGCTGTATATTTTTTGATTTTTTTGAGCAAGGTGTTTTATTTTGCTGATTGTGTTTTCTTTTTCTTGTTTTACTCGTTCTTCTACAAGGTTCCCGTCTTTGTCCAGAAGTTCTTCCGAGCGCATACTGCCGTGAAAAATTATATCTGTCTTTTGACAGTGCCACATATTTACATCCGATAGAAAATCAATTTCTTCACTAAAGATAAGCTGTGGATTTTTTATTGCTGTTAAAAATTTTTCTTTGTTGTTGTAAACCGACCAGCAAAAAAGACTGGATTCTATGTAGCCATGAATCCTTGTGTAACAAGTTGCTATTTCACAATTTCTGCCGAGAATTACAATATCAGAATATTTTTTTGTTTTTTCCGTAATTAAAAATATTAGCTTGTATAAAAGAAAACTCAGTTTTCTTTTCATTTGAGTAAGATGATTCTTCTTTGTATTAATAAGAATTTTTATTCCAAAAAATCTTATATAATAGCGGCTAAATTCTTTCTTTAATAAAAATAGTTCCATAACGCCTATTTTCTCATGATATTAGCCACTTGTCTATTAGCCACCTGTCTATTTATTTAAAAATTTGCTATTTGTATAGTAATTATCCTCTTTTTAAATCATTTCAAATTTTTGTATTTGTATAAACATTATAAAAAATGTATAATAAAGGCATATTTAAATAAAAAAGGTGGATAAATATGACAGTATTACAAGAAAATGAAGGGTTGATAACCCAAATTATCGGGCCTGTAATCGACGTTGAATTTTCAAACGGAAATTTGCCTGAAATTTATGATGCGTTAGAAATCTACTCACAAGATGGTCAAAAAACAGTTGCAGAAGTTCAACAGCTTCTTGGAGAAAACAAAGTTCGTTCTGTTGCAATGTCTTCTACAGACGGTTTGCAAAGAGGAATGAAAGTTATCAACACAAAAGCACCTATCTCTATTCCTGTTGGTCAGGCTACATTAGCAAGAATTATGAATGTTCTCGGTGAACCTGTAGACGAAATGGGGCCTGTTGATACAAATGAAAAATTACCTATTCACAGACCTTCTCCAAAGCTGGTTGACCAGAATACAAATATTGAAATTTTTGAAACAGGTATTAAAGCAATCGACCTGCTCCAGCCATATCAAAAAGGCGGAAAAATCGGTTTGTTCGGTGGTGCAGGCGTTGGCAAAACAGTTTTGATTATGGAACTTATCCACAATATTGCACAGGAACACTCCGGTGTATCCGTATTTGGCGGTGTTGGTGAAAGAACACGTGAAGGTAATGACCTTTGGAACGAAATGAAAGAATCAGGCGTACTCGATAAAGTAGCTTTGATTTACGGTCAGATGAACGAACCGCCGGGAGCAAGAATGAGAGTCGGCCTTTCTGCATTGACTGCGGCAGAATATTTCCGTGATTTTTCAAAACAGGATGTGTTGTTGTTTATTGATAACATTTTCAGATTTGTGCAGGCAGGTTCTGAAGTTTCTGCGCTGTTAGGCCGTATGCCATCAGCCGTTGGTTATCAGCCTACACTTGCTACAGAAATGGGCGAATTGCAAGAACGTATTACCTCTACAAAGGATGGTTCTATTACTTCTGTACAGGCTATTTACGTTCCTGCTGATGACCTTACTGACCCTGCTCCGGCTACAACATTCTCTCACCTTGATGCTTCAACAGTATTGTCCAGACAAATCGCATCTCTTGGTATTTATCCTGCTGTTGACCCGCTGGCATCAAGCTCCAGAGTATTAGATCCTGTTATTATAGGAGATGAACACTATTCTGTAGCAAGACAGGTACTCGAAGTTCTTCAAAAATACAAAGACCTTCAGGATATTATTGCTATCCTTGGTATGGATGAATTGTCTGAAGAAGATAAAGAAACTGTTAACAGAGCAAGAAAAATTCAAAGATTCCTGTCACAGCCGTTCTTTGTTGCAGAACAGTTCTCAGGCATACCAGGCAAATATGTTAAGCTTGAAGATTCTATTAAAGGCTTTAAAGAAATTCTTGAAGGTAAGCACGATGACCTTCCGGAACAGGCTTTTTATATGGTCGGTACAATAGAAGAAGCTGTTGCTAAAGCTGAAGAAATGAAAAAAGCGTAAGCCGGAGTGAAGTTAACGAAAACGTTGAGTTTTCGTCTACGCAACTTGATATCGGCGGCGTAAGAGTTTATGAAATAAACTCAACAGGAGCTATTTATGTCTAAGAAAATAAACTTAAAAATAATAACTCACGAAAAAGAAGTCTATAATGATAATGTAGATGCAATTTATTCTAAAAGCGTTGAAGGTGAGTTCGGTATTTTGCCTGACCACCAGCCTTTTATGGCTGCTCTTGATATAGGTGTAACAAGAGCTGAAAACGAAGGAAAGATGCAGTTTTTTACCACTATGGGCGGTATTTTTCAGTTTAAAAACAATGAGGCTTTGATTTTGACAGATTTGGCAGAGTGCGGTTCTGATATTGATGTGACACGTGCAAAATCAGCCAAAGAAAGAGCAGAAGCAAGACTCGGCTCTCATGAGGTTGAGGTGGATAATGCAAGAGCGCAAATTGCTCTGGCTAAAGCACTTGCAAGACTAAAGGCTGCAGGTCAAAAAACAAAGTAAGTTTTTGTTATATTTTTCAAAAAAGCAGGGTATCAAAACCCTGCTTTTTAATTATTAAAGTTTTTATAATATGTTATAATCACAAAGTACACAAAAACAGGACAAAAATTATGACACAGGTAAAATTTACAAAAATGCAAGGCGCAGGCAATGACTTTATTTTGATGGAATATAACGAGTACAAAAAAATCGAAGACAAATTTCCTCAAATTGCCGTAAAACTATGTGACAGACACTTTGGCATAGGCGCAGACGGTATTTTTGTTCCTGTGGAAAATCCAAAAACATACTCTGATTTGGAATGGTTCTTTTATCAAGCAGACGGCTCTACTGCACAGATGTGCGGCAATGGTATGAGATGTTTTGCCCGTTTTTGTGTGGACAAAAAAATTGTTAACAAAAGAAAATTTACTGTGCATACAGGCGCAGGGAAAATTGTTCCGGAAGTATTAGAGGATATGACTGTAAAAGTTAATATGGGCAAACCAATTTTGGAACCGGAAAAAATTCCTTTTAAAGGCAGTAAAAATTTAAATTATCCTTTGTGGGACGGTGTAAAAAAGTTTGTTGTAAACGCTGTCAGCATGGGGAACCCTCATTGCGTAATTTTTGTAAAAGATGATGAGGATATACACGAACTTGCCAAAAAATACGGCGAAAAAATCGAACATGACAATTTGTTCCCTGAAAAAACAAATGTTGAATTTGTAAAAGTAAAAAGCAAAAACGAAATAGATGTTGCAGTTTGGGAAAGAGGCTGCGGTATTACTCTGGCCTGCGGTACTGGTGCATGCGCATCTGTTGTTGCTGCTATTTTAAACGGACTCTGTGACAATAAAGTCAAAGTTAATTTACCCGGAGGAAGCCTGACTATTGAATGGGCAGGCAATTCACAAAACGCTGATTTTGATGTATTTATGACAGGTGAAGCACAATACGTTTTCGAAGGAACCATAAATATTTAGTGAATATATTAGAAGTAAAAAATCTGAATGTAGGGTTTAATCTGTCAGAGGGTTATAGACAGGCTATATATAATGTCAGTTTCTCTTTGGACAAAGGAGAAATGCTCGCTATAGTTGGAGAATCAGGCTGCGGAAAAACAATTTCCACAATGTCTATACTGCAGCTTTTGCCTGAGAGTGCATGTGTAAAAAGCGGCGAAATTATTTATAATAATGAAAATATACTTAGTTTCAATCAGAAACAAATGCAGAAAATTAGGGGAAAAAAGATTGCTCTTATACCTCAAGACCCTATGACTTCATTAAACCCTCTTTATACTATTGGCAACCAGCTTCTTGAGGTTATCGAACTCCATCAGGGTTTGAAAGGACAAGAGGCAATGGATGTTGCTGTGAAGGCTCTTGAGAGAGTAAAAATACCGGATGCAAAAGAAAAAATGAAGGCTTATCCTCACGAATTTTCAGGCGGGATGAAACAGCGTGTTATTATAGCAATGGCACTGGCCTGTAATGCGGAAATAATTATTGCTGATGAACCTACAACAGCACTGGATGTCACCGTGCAGGCCCAGATTATGGATATATTAAAAGAAATCAAAGAAAAATATAATATATCCATTATTTTGATTACGCATGACCTTGGTATAGTTGCCCAAAATGCTGATAAAATTGCCGTAATGTATGCGGGGCGCATTGTTGAGTATGCAGAAAATAAAAAACTTTTTGAAAACCCCGAGCATCCTTATACAAAAGCATTGTTGAATGTTATCCTTGATATTAATACAAAAGATGTTCAGACTATCGAGGGGCATCCGCCTTCAATAACCGATGATATTTCAGGGTGTCCGTTTCATCCCCGTTGTTCGTCTTGTATGGATATTTGTACGGAAATTGACCCATGCCTGAAATATGTGCAAGGGTCGATGGTGGCATGTCATTTATATGATTGATATCTTGTTTTTTTAGATATAACTTGATTTTTTTCTAATAAAAGTGTTTGTGTATTCTTCAAAAATATGCTAGTCTAGAACTGTGTAAAATTAATGGTTTCATGTGAAAAATATAAAACACGATATACTCAGTTTATTAAAAGGAGACAAATTATGACACAAAAACGAGTATGGTTATTTGAAGAAGGTAATGCACAAATGCGTGATCTTCTGGGCGGTAAAGGTGCAAACCTCGCTGAGATGACAAATTTGGGCTTGCCTGTTCCTCCTGGTTTGACAATCACTACAGAAACATGTATGGATTATATAAACCATGGCAATAAAATGCCTGCAGGGGTAATGGACGAAGTAAAAGCTGCTTTGAAAAAAGTAGAAGAAAAAGCTGGTAAAAAATTCGGCGATCCGGAAAATCCTCTGCTTGTTTCTGTACGTTCCGGTGCAAGACTTTCAATGCCCGGTATGATGGAAACAATCTTGAACCTCGGTATGAATGATCAGACCGTTGAAGGTATGATAAAACTTACTAACAATCCGAGATTCTGCTATGACTCTTACAGACGTTTCTTGACAATGTTCGGCTCTGTTGCTTGGGATATTGAAAGAATGAAATTCGAAGAGTATATCGACAAAATCAAAGAAGAAAAAGGTTATAAACAGGATATTGACCTGACTGCAGAAGATTGGAAATCTTTGATAGAACCTTATAAAGCTTTAATTAAAGCAGAAACAGGAAAAGACTTCCCGCAGGATCCATTTGTACAACTGGAAGAAGCTATTGAAGCGGTATTTCGTTCTTGGAATATTCCTCGTGCTGTTGCTTATAGAAACCACTACAAAATTGACCACAACTACGGTACTGCCGTAAACGTTCAAACAATGGTATTCGGTAACATGGGTGATGATTGTGCAACTGGTGTATCCTTCACAAGAAACCCATCTACAGGTGAAAATAAATTCTATGGTGAATATTTAACAAATGCTCAGGGTGAAGACGTTGTTGCAGGTATCAGAACACCGCACCCGATTGCTGACCTTGAAAAAGAAATGCCTGAACAATACAAACAGTATGTTGAAATTGCTAAAAAATTGGAAGAAGGCTACAAAGATGTTCAAGATATGGAATTTACTATTGAAAGAGGTAAATTGTATATCTTGCAGACAAGAAACGGTAAAAGAACAGCAAAAGCTTCTGTCCGTATTGCAGTAGAAATGGCAGAAGAAGGTATTATCGATAAAGAAAGAGCAATAGAACTTGTTGACCCGAACCAGCTTTATCAGGTTCTTTTGCCTGACTTTGACCCTGCAGCCAAAAAAGAAGCTCACAAAATCGCTCAAGGTCTTGCTGCTTCCCCTGGTGCTGCTGTTGGTAAAATTGTATTTGATACAGAAGAAGCTGCAGAACGTGGTAAAGCAGGCGAAAAAGTTATCCTTGTTCGTTTGGAAACATGTCCTGATGACATTCACGGTATGATTGCTTCTCAAGGTGTATTGACACTAAGAGGCGGTATGACATCACACGCAGCAGTAGTTGCTAAAGGTATGGGTAAACCTTGTGTAGCAGGCTGTGAAGATTTGAAAATTGACCTTAAAAACGGTACTTTGACTGACGGAAGCGGTAAAGTTTACCACGAAAACGACATTATCTCACTGGACGGCGGTACCGGTGAAGTATTTGAAGGCTCAGTACATCTTGTTCCGCCTAAATTAGATGACAACTTCAAAAAACTCTTTGAATGGGTTAATGAAGTAAAACTGTTGAGCGTACGTGCCAACGCAGATACTCCTTCTGATGTTGCAAAAGCATTGGAAATGGGTGCAGAAGGGGTTGGCCTTTGCAGAACAGAACACATGTTTATGGATCCGTCAAGACTTCCTTGGGTTCAAAAAATGATTATTGCTGAAAATACAGAACAAAGAAAAGAAGCTTTGAGCCACTTGCTTCCTATGCAGTATCAAGACTTCTATGATATGTTCAAGGCTCTTGGCGACAAACCTATGACTATCAGACTTCTGGATCCGCCGCTTCACGAATTCCTTCCTTCAAAAGAAGAATTGATTGCGACAGTTGCTACTAAAAAAGCATTGAATCAGGATTACAAAAAAGATGAAGAAATGCTCCATCTGGTAGAAAATATGTCAGAATCTAACCCGATGATGGGTCTTCGTGGGTGCCGTTTGGGTCTTACTTATCCGGAAATTAATGAAATGCAGGTCAAAGCTATTTTCTATGCAGCTTGTGATTTGAAAAAAGAAGGTCTGGATGTAAAACCTGAAGTTATGATTCCGCTTGTCGGCCACGTAAACGAACTCAAAGAAGCAAAAGCTGTTTGTGAGCGTGTAGCAAAAGAAGTTATGGCAGAAAAAGGAGTTTCTGTTGATTACATGATTGGTACAATGATAGAAATTCCTCGTGCTGCTTTGACCGCTGACCAGATTGCAGAATACGCTGAATTCTTCTCATTTGGTACAAATGACCTTACTCAGATGACATTTGGTTATTCCAGAGATGATGCGGAAGGTAAGTTCCTTCAAAAATATGTGGATAATAAAATCCTTCCTGCAAATCCGTTCCAAACACTGGATCAAGAAGGTGTCGGCCAGTTGATGAAAATTGCTCTGGATAAAGCGTTGACCGTAAAACCACACCTCAAACGTGGTATCTGCGGTGAACACGGCGGCGACCCAGCTTCTGTTAAATTCTGTCACAGAATCGGATTGAACTATGTATCTTGTTCACCGTTCAGAGTTCCGCAGGCCAGACTTGCTGCAGCTCAGGCAGTAATTGAGTTCAAACACTCTAAAGAAGAGGTTGGTACACTCGGTTGTAAATAATTTACAACTTGTGTTCACAAAACAAAAAAGCCCGGGATTTATTTCCCGGGTTTTTTATTCTTTCAAAAATTTGTAAACGTATTGTAACAAAAAAGGTGATTGTAACAAAATGTAAACACGAATTTGTTGACACCGAAAGTCAAGCCAGATAAGCTCTTCTGTAAGGTAAGGTAAGTGACGCTAAGTTGTGTCAAGATAGGCTGAAAAGTTCCGAATATAGATTTAAGATGAAAAAAACGGGTCTATATAAGGAGCAAATATGAAAGATAACCAAAAGCAAAACAGCCGAAAAGAAAAGTATGCGTTTTCGTTAGCGGAAGCGTTAATTACATTGTTAATCGTGTGTTTGATAACAATAGCATCTATTCCTATTTTGACTAAGAAAAAACGAAATACGGATTCATATACACATGGAAAATATATATGTACGAGAAATTCTGCTGGGCAACACGTTTACTGGGATGATAAAGTTTCAGAAGGTGATATTAATAATCCTGACACATGGCCGGCAACAGGTGATCATTGTACTTTTGTTCCTCCTGTTGGTTCTAGAAACTTTGCTGTATCAATAGCAGGTGGCGGCGGCGGCGGGGCTGGTGCTTATATTGCACAAAAAATATGGACCAATGATTTTGCTGTACAGTATCCTGGCTGGTATTATTTACTTGCAATTGGCGGTGGTGGCCACGGCGGAGGCAGTTCTGATAATAAAGAACGTGCAGCAACGGGCGGAGCCGGTGCTGTTGTCGCAATGAAGTTATTTTTTAACGACAAAGTTTCAAGTATAAGATTGCAAAAAGGTGTAAAAGGCGGTTGCTGTGAGAAGCGCGATGGAACTGATAACAGTGGCTCTGCAGCTGGTGAAGGCAATCATTCCAAAATTATTGGTTCTTATTATAATGATTCAGGTATTTTGGAAACAAAAACCTTTATAACAGCACAAGGTGGAGACGGTGGTCATGGAGGCGAGCATGGCGGCAGTGATGCTGACAGATATACCTCTCCACCTGGGTATGTTGGTATGGATATTCCAAGTTCTATCAAATCAGCTTCTTATAATGGTAAAACTTATTCTTATTCATATAAATGCTATGGAAAACCATCAGGATCAGGTTATAATTGTTCATCGTCTAACAAATGCGGTAACGATATAAGTTCTTGTGCAAACAAAATGTGGGGTATGGTTCTTACAAAAGATACCTCTTCTGCAAATAAAATTTGTTCAGGCGGTATGTTTATGCAATCTTATCAAAAAGAAGTTAATAACTTTTTCTTAAGTAATCAAATAAAGAATTTGGTTATTTATCCTGAAATAGAGTGTAGCTCTGCAAGTAATGCATTTAATAGAAACAAGTCATATAACAGTTTGTCCGCATCTCAGAAAGCAACACGGGATAAATATTGTGCAATTCCTGGAATTGGTGGCGGAGCAGATCAATCTCTCACTCCGTGCGGATCGGTAGGTCATGAAAATTCAAAATCTGGTTCGGATGGATATGTTGCTGTAGGAACTGTTTATTATATGTCTGGAGGTGGCGGTAAAGCTGGTTCCTCATCAACCAATGTATTTTTCCCGAAGTTTGAAACAAAAACTTTAAAAATATATGTAGGTGAAGGAGGGAAAGGTGGCAAAACAAATGGAACTAGTGCAGGCAATGGTTCAAGTGGTGGCCGTACTTACGTTATGAATGACAAAAATGAAATCATGTCAGGTCTGGGCCAGAACGGCGGTATAGGCGGTTATGTTAATTATGAACAGCAGGCCTCATTGGATGATCCCGGCGAAAATGGCGGTGTGACAAATGTTTTTTATGCACGTGAACCTCAAAGGGGTATAGGTGGATTATCTACTTATAACGGCATAACCAATTCTACGGTTGACGGGTTTAAAAGTTATGGCTATGGTGATGGCGGCGGAGGTGGCGGTGTCAGTGCATCTAATAATGAAGCAGGCAATGGTGCAGATGGCACACCCGGTGTAGTTATCATCGAATGGTAAGCACAAAAAAAAGATTTCTAAACACAATCCTTATATAGTTTATAGTTTAAAAATACAAGTGTTTAGAATTAATGGCTCTGATTATATCAGAGCCTTTTCCTTTTTTAATTCAAAATTTCGTCCAGTTTTTTTGTTTTATACATGTGTTCCAAATCATCATATCCGCCTACATAATGACCGTTTATTATTATTTGAGGAACAGTAGAAATACACGGTTGGTTGTATTTTTCGCTTAAATTTGCACACATTTCATCAAAATTTTCATCGCAGTTTATATCTTCAAATTCTATATTCAACATGTTGAGCAGCCTTTTTGCCTTTATACAATACGGGCATGTTGTTGAAGAGTATACTATAGCTTTGTTCATAATAACTCCTTGTCTATGTAACTACTGTTTAAATTTATCATAAATGTTTCTTGTTTTTTTAACAATATACTGCAAGCTGCACAAAGGTTTATTGCGGAAAAAAAGAGATTGATAGTATAATTGTTTTATTACAGGGGAGTTTTATGTCAGAGGCAAACAACCATAATAAAGCAGATGTAATAGTAGTAGGCGCAGGCCCTGCAGGAGTCAGTGCGGCAATTACGGTTGCACGTGGCGGAAAGAAAGTTGTACTTGTTGAAAGAGGTTCTTTTGCAGGGGCAAAAAATATGTATGGCGGGGTAATTTATTCGCATGCAGCGTCGGAAATATTTCCAAATTATAAAGAAGCTCCGGTAGAAAGATTTGTTGAAGATCACAGTTATGTTTTACTGTCTGATGGTGCGTCAACAAAAATTACATACAAAAATACACATCACAATGACAATGCTTTTGTTGCCATGCGTGCAAAATGGGATAAATGGTGTGTGGAACAGGCTGTTAAAGAGGGAGTTTATTATGCTCCGGACACGCTTGTAAAAGAGCTTATTGTAAAAGATGGCAAAGTTGTCGGAATAGTGACAGATGTAGAGGAGTATTTTGCAGATGTTGTTATAATTGCTGATGGGGTAAATTCACTTTTGGCAAGACAACTCGGACTGAGAAAAAAAATAAAACCAAAACATGTTTTTCTCGGGGTTAAAGAGGTGATAAAACTTTCTCCGGAAATTATTGAAAACAGATTTGGTTTAAAAACGGGTATGGGTTCTGCTATGGAAATTATTGGCGGGCCGTTAAAAGATATTTTTGCAATGGGTATTGTTTACACAAATAAAGATTCTGTGGCTCTTGGCATAGGTGTTTCTTTAGAGGATTTGAAAACAAAAAAAATAAAACCCTATGAATTGTTAGACAAATTAAAAGGACATCCTTTTGTCGCCGGTTTAATAGAAGGCGGGGAGTTGTTGGAGTATTCGGCTCATCTTATCCCTGAGGGCGGTTATAGAAGAATTCCAAAACTTTATACAAATGGTGCGCTTGTTGTTGGTGATGCTGCAATGCTTATTAACAACGTTCATTTTGAGGGTACAAATTTTGCAATGATTAGCGGAAAATTTGCGGGCGAAACCGCTCTTGATGCTATTGAGCGTCAGGATTTTAGCGAAAATCAGCTCTGTTTATATAAAAAGAAACTGGAAAATAGCTTTATTCTAAAGGATTTGAAAACATATAAGGATGTTGTTCGTATTTTTACAGGTCGTACAGCTTCGTTTTTGGGTTATTATCCTGAAAAAGTTAATGAATTTTTTGGAATTTTTACCTGCGCTGACGGCGTTACAAAAAAAGGAAAGTTCCAAAAGTTTACAAAACACTTTTTTACAAAAAGAAGTTTGTCAGAGTTGTTCAAGGATGCTTTTGCAGGTATAAGGATAATTTTGGGCATATTAAAATGATAGAAGATAAATTATTCACATTAAAATATAAAACAGATAAACAAAGTCATCTAAATCCGGATTTGACTAAATGTTTGCAATGTGTTGAAAAAACCTGTACAATTATATGTCCTGCTAATGTATACAGCTATAACGAGGCAGAAAAAAAACTAACTGTTAGTTATGAAAAGTGTCTGGAATGCGGTGCCTGCAGAATAGCTTGCAAATATATTGACTGGAAATATCCGAAAAGCGGGAAAGGTGTAATTTTTAAAAAATCATAGCCTCGCACGGGGAAAAAGGAGAGAAGTATGAAAGAAGAATATAGCCAGAACTATCGCAGATGGTATGACAAAGACCCTATTTTGTCCAAGTCAATGAGTACCCTTGAAAAATCTGATGATGAAACACAGATAAAAGTAGCATTGAATTTAATTAAAATTATTATTGAACACAACATCTCCGAGCATACTTTTACGAGCGTGGAAGATATGATGGAATCTGTAGAAGAGGGGCTTGTGGAAAAGGGCAAAAGCAGATGGTATGATCTTGATACCACTGTAAGAACAGCTATTAACATGCTGGAAAACAGTCCTGTACCTGTTCAAAAAGCTGTTGCAAAAGAAATGGCCAAAATGGTCGTTGATAAAATTAAAGAAGACAAAGACGAAGAAGACGATGAAGAAAACAACTAGGTAAAATGCAAAAGGTCTGGAAAATAAAAGAAGAAAAAGAAATGTCAGAAGCACTTGTGCAGGCTGCCGGAGATAAGCTTCTTGCACGGCTTCTTGTGCAAAGAGGAATGGATACTGCTGAAAAAATTAAGAATTTTTTGCAGCCGGACACAATGAATATTTCTTCTCCTTTTGTTTTATGTGATATGCAGCGTGCTGTAGACAGGATTTTTGACGCAATTGAAAAACGGGAAAAAATTCTGATATATGGTGACTTTGATTGTGACGGCGTTACCTCTACTTCTCTTCTTTACAAAACGCTTTTACATCTCGGTGCTGATGTCGAATTTTACATTCCTAACAGAGAAACTGAAAATCACGGGTTAAATACAAAAGCTCTTGTAAAACTTATAGCCAAACACAGAACAAAACTTATTATTACAGTGGATTGCGGCATAAGTGATGTGGAGCAGGTAAATTTTGCAAACGGTTTTAAGGTAGATGTAATTATCACTGACCATCACGAGGCACCGCAGGAATTGCCTGATGCTTTTGCAATTATCAACCCTAAGGCAATGAACGCTCTTGATAAGGATTTGAGCGTAGAGCAGATAGAGGCTCTCAATGAACTTGCGGGTGTTGGTGTTGCTTTTAAGCTGGCATGTGCCTTGCTCGAACAAAAAAAAGATTATGATTTTGCTCAGGAGCTGCTGCCGTTTGTTGCAGTGGGAACTATAGCCGATGTTGTTCCTATTCTTTATGAAAACCGTTCTTTTGTTAATGCAGGGCTTAAACTTATCGAATCAGGAAAACATTACGGACTGACAAAGCTCTTGAATATCGCAGGATATGATTTAAAAAACGGCATAACATCCGAAAATATTGCTTTTGGAGTTGCTCCGAGAATCAATGCTGCAGGCAGACTCGATACAGTGGACAATGCCGTAAAACTTCTTATTTCCGATAACAAAACAGAAATAGATTTTTGTTGTGAAGAATTGAATAATTTGAATCGTATCAGACAGGATTTGTGCGACAGTATTTTTCAAGAGGCTGTTGCCATGGTGCAGAATGAACCGCCTGCTGCCGGTATTGTTTTGTACAAGCCTGACTGGCATATAGGTATTATTGGTATAGTTGCGTCAAAGCTCGTTGAATATTTTTACAAACCCGTTTTTTTGATGACAAAAGATGAAAATACGGGCTTTGTCAGATGTTCTTCCAGAAGTATTCCCGAAGTGCATATCAGAAATGTCATAGCAGACAACGAAAATCTTTTTGAATATTTTGGCGGACATTCTCAGGCCGCAGGTCTTGTGTTTGACCCTGCAAAAAACTCTTTTGAAAAGGTAAAAAATGCTCTTGTTTCATCAATAGAAAAACAGATTGACGGCAGAGAGCTTGTTCCTTCTGTAGAAATCGATATGGAAATAAATCCCGAAGATATCTCCATTGATTTGATAAATACATTGAAAAAACTCGAACCATTTGGCGAAGGAAACAAAACACCTTTGTTTGTTACAAAAAATTTGATTTTGAACAGTTCCAGAACAATGGGGCAAAAGAATAATCATCTTAAGATTTTTTGTGAGGATAAAAATGGCCAGCCTTTTGAGTGCGTGTACTGGAACCATGAAGAAATTAATATTGCGCAGGGAAAAACTTTTGATGTAGCTTTTTATCCAAAGCTTAATGTGTTCAATGATGTTGCTACAATCCAGCTGGATGTGCAGGATATAAAATCTGAATTCTTGCTGCAGCAACAGGAAGAAAAAACAGATTTTAAACTGTATGACCATCGAAAAAAAACAAATATTTTTCAGCAGATATGCAGCTATCTTTTGACAACAAAAGTTTCTACAGAGGTTTTTGCACAGAATAAAGTTATTTGTGATTCTTTAAAAAATTACAAAGAAATTTTTGACAAAGTACGCACCAGAAAAAATCTTACAAAATGTAATCAGCTGATGTTTTTTGATTATCCGGCCAGCGAAAGTATTATGAAAAATCTTTTGAATCGTTCCGGTGCAAAAATTTTTCATTTTATGAATTACAACAACAAAAATATTGACGCTCAGGAGCTTATAAAAAATATTTCCGGCATGTTGAAGTATGTTTGCACAAGCAAACAGGGCGAGGTTGATTTGTGTGATATTTCTGATTATTTGGCCGTGTCAGACGAAGTTACCGAGCTGTGCTTTGATATGTTGGAGGAGCTTGGCATGTTTGAGGTTGTAGAAAAAAATGCAAATAATTATCGTATTCAATTTTTGCATGCCGTAGAATTTTCTAAAATAAAAGAATCGGAAATGTTTGAGGAGCTGGAGCAGGAGCTTCAAAAAATTTATGATTACCGTCAAAAATTATGCACAATGCCTCTTGAAGAATTGATGTTAAAATAATTTTTTGACGGCATAGCTGCAAGAGTTGAGCGTGGCTTTTTTGCAATATGAATTTTTACAAAACGAAATATTTTGCCTGTTTATGAAACAAAACACCAAACAGCGGGTCTAAAAGTATAAGGGTTTTTAAAAAGGTTAGCAATGTTTCCGATATAAAAATAGTTGTGCTTTATGGTATTATATTGTTGACCTGAAGTTAGGGAAAAAGAGGTAGAGTTTTGAAAATTAATTTGAAAAAATCATTTTTTATAGCGTTTGCGCTTCTTGTTGTTTTTGTAACAAGTTCAATTACCACATCCGGAGGGGTTTTTGCTTCATCTCCGCAGCAGTTGTATGATCAGGTGTGGAAGCTTATTAATTCTAAATATGTAGACCATACAAACAATCAACAGGATTGGAAAAAATGGCGCAACAAGTATGATGATGTTATTAAAACTGACGAAGATGCATACGTCGCTATTCAAACAATGCTCGCAAGTTTGAACGACCCGTATACAAAATTTTTGGATCCGAAAGAATTTGAAGAAGAAACAAGTTCCATAAAAGGTTCTTTAAAAGGTATCGGTGTACAAATCGGACTCAGAGAAGGAAAACTTGTTATCATCGCTCCTATAGAAGACACCCCCGGTGAAAAGGCAGGACTTCTTGCAGAAGATGAAATCTTGGAAATCGACGGAAAATCCACAAAAGGTATAACTATCGACAAGGCTGCTGACAGCATACGAGGCGAAGAAGGCACCTATGTTACACTTTTGATTAAAAGAAAAAATCAACCAAACAAACTTTATAAAATCCAGCGTGCGGAAATTGAAATAAAATCTGTTTCCACAAAAGTTCCTGAAAAAGCAAAATTGGATGATTGCGTTGGTTATATCAGACTCAGTTCTTTTATCAGTAAAAATGCAACAACAGAGTTTGAAGCTGCATTGAATCAGTATAAAAACAAAAAAGGTTTTATCATTGATTTGCGTTCAAACCCCGGCGGACTTTTGAGCAATGCGATTTTAATTTCGGATATGTTTTTGAACGGCGGAATTATAGTAAGCACGGTTGACCGTGACGGTTATAAAGAAACCACAAGAGCTACAAGAAATTATGTAACAGACAAACCTGTTGTTATTTTGATTAACAAAGGTTCTGCTTCGGCCAGTGAAATTTTTTCCGGAGCAATGAAAGATAACAAAAGAGCATTGCTTGTCGGTGAAAATACTTTTGGCAAGGGTCTTGTTCAAGAAGTAAATAAATTGATGGGCGGCTCCGGTGCAAATATCACAATCCAAAAATATTTGACACCGAACGGAACAGACATCAACAAAAAGGGTATTGCTCCCGATGTAACAGTTGAACTGACAGAAGAAAATATCAAAGCAAAAGATGATGTTCAGTTGAAAAAAGCAAATGAACTTCTTGTTCAGATGATAAAAAATCAGTCTGTTTGCGTAAAGTAAAAAACTAATTTTTTGAAATAACAAAAATTAAAAGAGGAATAATTTTTTTATTCCTCTTTTTTGTATTTTAGTTTTAAATGTAAACAAAAAAGAAAATGTGCAAAAATTTTTACGGTTGTATAAAAATTTTACAGATATGGAATATTTGTACAAAAAAACCGGAAAAATTGAATAAAATAAAAGCAAAATTTTAAATTTTAATCAAAAAACCTTGTGCCTCATGCATTTACACATGTAACAATTTTGAGTGTAAGTAACACAATAATTTGTAAAATGCATGATATTATATTATAATAGTAGAGCCGAAAAAGCGGAAACGCCGGTTTAGATTATTAATATGGTACTGGAAATCAAGAGAGAATGGCTTTAACCTTTCAAGAATTAATTTTAAATTTATCAAAATTTTGGTCTGATTACGGATGCATAATTCAACAACCTTATGATATAGAAAAAGGTGCTTCTACAATGAACCCTGCAACTTTTTTGCGTTCATTGGGGCCGGAACCATGGAATACAGCAATGGTAGAACCATGCAGACGTCCTACAGATGCCCGTTACGGCGAAAATCCTAACAGACTCGGACATTATTTTCAGTATCAGGTTATTTTAAAACCATCTCCTGATAATGCACAGGAACTTTATCTTAAGAGTTTGGAAGCTATGGGTATTGACCTTTCACAGCACGATGTAAGATTTGTGGAAGACAACTGGGAATCACCTACTCTCGGTGCTGCCGGTGTGGGCTGGGAAGTTTGGCTCGATGGCATGGAAATTACCCAGTTTACATATTTCCAGCAGGTGGGCGGTCTTGAAATTAAACCTGTTGCCCTTGAGCTTACTTACGGGCTTGAAAGAATTGCAATGTATCTTCAAAATGTAAATTCTGTATACGATGTTATGTGGAATAAAGAATTGAAGTACGGTGAAATATATCTCCAAAACGAAATTGAACAATCTAAGTATAATTTTGAAGTTTCTTCTGCCGACAGATTGTTTAAGATGTTTGATTTGTATCAGGAAGAAGTTGAAAATTGTGTAGAAAACAAACTTGTTCTTCCAGCTTATGATTATGTTTTGAAATGTTCACATACATTTAACCTTCTGGATGCCAGAGGAGTTATTTCTAAAGACGAAAGAATTAATTTTATCAACAGAGTCAGAAGAATGGCTGCTATGGTTGCCAAATTGTATGTTGAACAAAGAGAAGAGTTAGGTTTCCCCTTGCTTAAAACTGCAAAAACAACTGCAGAAAAAGCAGCAATTTAAAAAAAATTAAAGATTACAAGTTAATAAGGATATGATTACATGAGTCAACAAGATGTTACAGAGCCGAAACTCGTTGAAAGTTTTATCTCAAAATTATTAAAGACAAAAAATCCGGATGATATGATAGCCGATTCTAAAGAAACAGGCTTGAATAAAACATTGACGTGGATTGATTTGATAGTTCTGGGTATCGGTGCTGTTATTGGTGCCGGAATATTTTCAATGGTAGGTTCTGCTGTTGTCGGAACAAACGGACACCCCGGTGCAGGCCCTGCACTTGTTGTTTCTATGATAATTGCAGCAGTTGCGTGTATATTTTCTGCTTTGTGTTATGCAGAATTTGCTGCTATGATACCGGTTTCGGGCGGTGTTTACACATACACATTCGCAACAATGGGTGAGATGGCTGCCTGGATGGTGGGCTGGGTTTTGATGCTGCAGTACACTATCGGAAATATTGCGGTTGCTTGCAGCTGGACAGGTTATCTGTTCCAATTTTTGAGAGGTTTTGAGCCTTATACGGCACATCTGCCTGCTGCTTTGCAGGGAATTGTTCACCATATAATGTACCCGCCTTTGTGGCTTATCAGCGATTATGGCTCTGCTAAAGCTGCATATTTAAAAATGGGTATGAATCCTGCTGACCATATTCCGCATTTGTTCGGTTTGATTCCTATTTCTATTAATATTCCCGCAATTTGTATTATTGCACTTGTTACATATATTCTTGTAAAAGGTATTTCTGAATCCAAAAATATGGCAAGTGTAATGGTTGTTATCAAATTGCTCGTCATAGCTTTGTTTATCGGTGTGGGTGCTTTTTATGTAAAACCTGCAAACTGGACTCCGTTTATGCCTAACGGTGTTGGCAGTGTTTTAATCAGCGCATTCACAATCTTCTTTGCATATACAGGTTTTGATGCTATTTCAACAGCAGCGGAAGAAACAAAAAATCCGCAAAGAGATGTTCCGATAGGTATTATTGGTACATTGCTGGCTTGTACAGGTGTTTATATACTTGTTGCACTGGTTTTGACAGGGGTTGTGCCTTGGAACCATATTAATATCAATGCACCTATTGCTCATGCAATCCAAATGACAGGCCAAAACTGGGTAGCAGGGTTTATTTCTATCGGTGCGTTGACAGGTTTGACATCAGTTTTGCTTGTTATGCAATTGGCTGCAACAAGAATTTTGTTTGCAATGGCAAGGGACAATTTCTTCCCTACTTTGCTTAAAAAAGTTCACCCTGTGTACAAAACACCGCATGTTATTACATGGATTGTTGGTGGGGCAATGATGGTGGGATGTTTGTTCCTTGATTTGAATCTTGCTGCACAGCTTTGCATATTCAGTGTATTTACAGCGTTTATCATGGTTTGTATAAGCGTATTAATTTTGAGAAAAACAGACCCTGACAGAAAAAGACCGTTTAAGGTTCCTTTCTCACCGCTTTTTCCATCATTGGGTATTATCTTATGCGGTGGTTTGATGATTGTAGCTGTTATGAGTATGGGAAAAACTGCTCTTCTCTTTCCTCTGTGGCTTTTAATCGGTATCAGCATTTACGCAGGTTACGGATATAAGAGAAATCGCAGAATTGAAAGAATTGAAGAAAAAAGACAATCAAACAGAGAAGCAAGAGAAAGAACGGCTGCAGAAAGAAATTAATGATTTGAATATGTATAGATAAAAAGGCGGGTTTTAGTTGACCCGCTTTTTTTATTAAGCATTTGTAATATTTATGAATTATATTACAAATTGTAAAATCAATTTATTTTTATAAAAACACACACTCTGCAAGAGTTCTGCCCTATTATGCTGTCATCATTTTTAGAAATCCTCTAAAGTTATGATGAATAATGCCGTTAAACGTTATATCATAAAGTATATAAACTATGTAAGGAGCAAAAATGAAAAAGATTAGACCTGAAAGGGTCAGGTTTCGTGCATTTTCACTGGCCGAAGCACTGATTACTCTATTGATTGTGTGTTTAATTACGTTGGCATCTATTCCTATTTTGACTAAGAAAAAACGTGATTTGGACTCAGGCGCACACGGAAAATGGATATGTACAAGACATAGCTTGGGACACCTTGTGTCTTGGCGCAAAGGCGTGTCAACAGAAGATGAAACAGATCCGGACAGCTGGGCAGCAGGTTGTACATTTGTAGCCCCGACAAGTGCGCGTAACTTTGCCATAACAGCAATAGGTGCCGGCGGTGATGGTGCTGATGCGGAATCCAGATTGGAACTGAAAGCAGAAACACCTGGCAGCGGGTCATTTACGCCTCAAGAAGATGCCCTTTATAGAGTAGTAGTCGTAGGCGGCGGCGGTGGCGGCGGCGGTGGCGCAATAAGAGATGATGATTGGTGTCATTCACGAAGATGTGGAGCCGGTGGTTCAGGTGCAAGTGGTACTGTTATTGTTGCAGATATTGAACTTACAAAAGGTACAACTTATGGACTGTCTGCTGGTACAGGTGGTGCTGGTAATGGCGGCCATACTGGTGGTTGTTCTAGAAAAGTGGAGCGTGCTACAGCTGGTGGAGAATCCCGTTTTTATACAACCAGTGACAGCGGTGCGACTTTGGATATCAGAGCTGCAGGCGGGCAGGCAGGCGAGAGAATTTCTTGTGCCGGTAAAAGTGTGTGCAAAGACAACTGCGGTGGCGGTGGTGGCGGTAATAATGTGAGTGATAATAGAAAGGCCACAATAAAAAGAAATAATGTTGATATTACTTCATCTTTTTCTGCAGGATCTTCATCTTATGCAAAAAAAGTTGCATATAGCAGTGGCAATGCAGGCAAAAATGGCGGATGCGGTAAAACAACAGCACAATCCGGAGGTGCCGGTTTTGACGGTGTTAATTTTGGCATGCCTTTTACCGGTAAAGGTACAGGAGGTAATGGAGGTTATCCTTATGCAGGCGGTTCATACGGTGCTAGCGGCTATGTAGCTGTATATAAAATAATACGTCTTCAAGGTGGTGGCGGTGTTGCAGCTGAACCAAAAGAAGTAATGGTTCCGACAATACAAGGCAGAGTAGATGTTGCTGTTGGGAAATCTATTGATAAAGATGACCCCGAAGCACTCGATGCAAATGGCAACTTTTCAGCAGAAAACTACAGAAATGCCAGAACAACAAAAGTAGAAATCTACGATAAATTAAACAGATTAACAAGACAGGTAATAGGCTATCCCGGAGATGACGGTGAACAGTTCGAGGGAGAGTATCCTACGGCTGGAGAATCTTCTTATTGGACATTAGATGGTGGCGGTGCTGCTGCTTCTACGACATGTACAAAGGTAGAAAATATACCTGTATATAATCCTGCAGCAGTTACCATGGAACATGTTTGTAAACAGGTATATTGTATTATTGACGATGAATCCGGCTTCCCTTCTGGTTTTAATATCGGAGTAGCGTCACGTACTAATGAAATTGCATATAGTGTACCTTTGTTTACTTCTTCAAGTTTTGATACGGCAAATGCTTCGCATAAATCATATCTGGATAGTATGAGTAAGTCGTATTTTGAAAGATTTTTCTCAAAATCAATTACAGGAGAAGACGGCTCTGTTACAAGTACTGTAGATTATGACAAATTTAAAGATTCATTTGATTCATATTTTCTTTTGCAAAATGAAAATATGGAAGGATATGCAAATTATTCGGATTTGAAGAATAAGGGGTATTGTTTCCAGGATACAACAAATAAACTCTATTACACAAAAGAATGTGAACAGGATGAATATAAAGAAACGGCTGGTGAAGATCAAATCATAGGGTACAGAACGAAATATGAATGTCCGCCTGCTGGTGATGCTGAAAAATATGCTTATGGTGCAGGTGGCGGCGGCGGATATGCTCATTCTGAACCTGATTGTATGAGCGAAGGCGGCAAAGGTGCGCCGGGTGCAATCATCATTGAATGGTAATAAAAAACTTCTAAACACAATCCTTATATAGACAAAACGTGTTTAGCTTTAAATGACCCTTATTAAAAAAATAAGGGTCTTTTCTTTTATTCTAAATTTGGCGATTAATGCTATAATTAATTTATAAAAAATAGGGTTTTGAGGGTTTATTTTTATGAAAATAATGTTTGTATCAGCAGAGGTTGCCCCTTTTTCAAAAGTTGGTGGGCTGGCAGATGTAGTTGGCAGTTTGCCAAAAGTTCTGGAAAAAATGGGTCATGAAGTGGCGATATTTACTCCGCTGCATGGCTGTATTGACCAGCAGAAATTTGGGATTCAAGAACTCGAAAACTCAAAACTCACAATAGATTACAGTTATGGGCAGTATTATTTTACTTTAAAAATGGCAAAGCTCCCAGGAACAAAAAACGTAAATGTATTTTTCTTGGATAACAACAAATACTTTGCACCGTTTCATGAGGTTTATCCACGCAGCATTGACACAAGATATGAACACGAAAGGTTTATTGCTTTTTCTCATGCGTCAATTGAATATGCAAAACTTTTGAATTTTAAACCCGATATAATTCACTCTAATGACTGGCATACAGCTATGATACCCGTTTATATGAAGGTGAATTATAAGGATGACCCGTTCTTTAAAAATACAAAAAATTTCTTCTCCATTCACAATATTGCATATCAGGGCCAGTGGTTTGATGATTTGTTGTATTTTGCACAAATTGACCATAAAGATGTGTGGAACTGCTGGGGTCTTGAGCATTTTGGCATGCTAAACTGGATGAAAGGCGCAATAAATTATAGCGACAGAGTTGTTGTTGTTTCGCCGAATTATGCAAATGAAATAAAAACTTATGAGGGCGGAAAGGGTCTTGATTGGACTTTGAACCATAATGCACACAAACTGCTCGGTATTTTAAACGGTGTGGATTATGATGTGTTTAACCCTGCAACAGACAAATTGATTGCAAAAAATTATGACGTAAATCATATTGAGGATAAGGAAGCTAATAAAAAAGCTGTATTGGAACAATTCGGGCTTCCGTACGAAAAGGATAAGCCTCTTATTGCTATTGTTTCGAGATTGGTTGAGCAAAAGGGTTTTGATTTGTTCGGACCTGTGTGTGAAGATTTAAAGGGGCTTGATGCACAGTTTATATTGCTTGGAACAGGCGCACAGCATTATGAAGATATGTTCAGATATTTGAGCGGCACGAGTTCTAATTTTAGAGCAAAAATTGAATTTTCCGCTCAGCTCAGCAATCTTATGTACGCAGGTGCTGATATGTTTCTTATGCCGTCGGCTTTTGAACCATGCGGTTTGAGCCAGCTGATAGCTTTAAAATATGGTGCTATCCCCATAGTACGTGCAACAGGCGGTCTGGAAGACACAATAGTCGGCTATCCAATGGATAACGGCGACGGATTCAAATTCTGGAATTACAGTCCTTATGCAATGATGGACTGTATCCGTTATGCACTCGATATTTTTAAGGATAAGAAAGATTGGCGTCAAATTATGCAAAATGCTATGAACGCTGATTTTAGCTGGGACAACAGTGCCAAAAAATATGTAGAAGCATACAAAGAAGCTATAGGCTAATTAAGTAAGTCAGCAGATTTTAGTCCTGTTGAGAAGATTCTTCTGACAGGCTGTCTTCTGATTCTTTTTCTGCTTCTGCAGCTTCTGCATCCACAAACGGAGTCTGTTTTTGCATTTTTATGCGTGAAATTCTGCGGCCGTCCATTTCCAGAATGGTATATGTAATATTTTTGTCTTCAATAACGTCATTTGGCTCAGGCTCTCTGCCCAAAAGCCCGAAAACATAACCGCCTATTGTCTGAAAATCTTCGCTCGGTATATCAAGATCAAATTTTTTGTTTATGTCTTCGATATCCATTTTGCAGGACACATTCAATGTGTTGTCGTCTATTCTTACAACTTCCGGTGTTTCGACTTTATCAAATTCGTCATATATCTCGCCAACGATTTCTTCGAGGATATCTTCAATTGTAACTATACCTGCAATGCCGCCATGTTCGTCTATAACAGCAGCAATTTGATTTTTTGAAGATGTAAAATCACTCAAAAGGTCTGAAATAAATTTGTTTTCCGGAACTATTAATATTTCTCTTGTCAGAGTATCAATTGAAAAGTTTTCGTCAACATGGTTGTTTTTAATTACTTTTAAAACATCTTTTGCATTTATTACACCGATAATATTGTCCACATTATCTCTGTAAACAGGGATTCTTGTGTGGCCGGAGCTTATAATCATGTCTGCAAGAGCTTCCAGTTTTTCTTCTGCGCTTACCATGAAAACTTCCGGTCTTGGCACCATGATTTCTTTTACTACAGTATTTGCAAACTCAAAGAAATTTTTGAGCATAGTTGCTTCATGGCTGTCTATTGTTTCAATTTTTTCGCCTTCTTTGATGAGTTTGTAGAATTTTTCTTCCCAGTTATCTTCGGCATCATGTGCCTGCAGTTCTATTGTGATATGTGTAATATTTTTTATTACCTTTTTAATTTTGCGCTCGAGCATATCAGCAATGTCATCAGCGTCTTTCATCTGTGTTTCCGGATCGACTTCAATCGTCATGTTGATGATTAAGCCGGAAGACCCTAAATCGATTGTTTTGAGTTCTATAACATCTGTAATGCCGTGAATGGTTGAGGCAACGTGTCTTATTTTTTCTTCAACATCCGGTTCTGCAGATTGTACGGTCAGGCTGTTTACGTTGTTTTTGAGCAAATAAATAGCCAGGAAAAACAGTATTGTACCGATTATGATAGATGCAATAGCATCGGGGATGTATGCAAGATGAACCGGCATAACAAATTTTGCCAGAGTAAGAGCGATAAAAGCAACAACTACACCGCTCAGGGCAGCAGTGTCTTCGTACCATACAAATTTTGTTGTAGGGCTTTTTATTTCGCCAATATATTTTATAGAGCGGAAAAATTCTTTTATAGGGTTTTTTTCTTCAATACCGACCTCGTGCAATACTGCTTTGGACGCACTAATAACAGCCCAGGCCTCGAACATAATGCTGCAAAGCAGTGCAATCGCTATGGCATTGTAATGTAATAATAAATCACTTGCTTCTTCTGCGTGGAGCAGTTTTTCAAATCCGTGATAAATAGCCACAAAAGTACCGCCTAGCATTAATATAGAAGCAAACATTGCCCAGACATTGGCCTCGAGTCCGTAACCAAAGGGGTGAGCATTGTCAGCAGGGCGGGAGCCTCTTTTTATACCAACAAGAAGGCATATACTGTTAAAAGAGTCTACACCGGAGTGGATTGCTTCTGCCAGCATTGCGGAGCTTGAAGAAAAGAAGAAGCAAATAAGTTTTACCAGCGCAATGCCGATATTTGCAATAAAAGCTTTTATTACCGCTACAAATTTTGAATTATCTATTTTTTCCTGAGAAGCCGGTTGTTCTATAGAAACCGTAATTTTTGTTTCGTTATTGTTATTAGTTGATTCTTTGTTTGAAAGTTCTACGTTATTACTGTCAGATGACATTTTTTATCCTTATAAATTTAACCGAATAATAATTTATTATATATAATAACGGGAAAACAGTCAGTTTGCAATTATACTAAGATTACAAGTTATTTCCACAGTGTTAGTTTTGTTTCTTCATCAATTTCTCTTATCAAATCTTCTCCGAGAAATTCCTGTATAATAACTTCGCCAGCAAAAACAGATGTTCCTGCTGCCAGATGTCCGCCAATACATTTGCCTTTTTTGTCTGCAGCAACAATATGTACATGGCAGAAGGGTTTTCCGTCTTTTATGGAAATATTGCCGGAGCAGGAAACTATTTCCATAGCTTCGTCATAGGCGTAGGTTGTATAAACATACTGTTTTGTTTCCTGATCATAGAATCCGAGTTTTAAACTTGATACAGCTCCGATAGCACTGATTGAGCCTGCTTTTATGTTTTCGTCGTGGCAGATTTTGTTTAATTCTTCTAACAAATCAGACTGATAGTTGAGTTTTGCAATAAAAGTTCTGCCTTTTTCAAATTGCTTTAAGTACATTTTTTTCCCTTATTTTAATTCTTTTTACAAAGATTTGAGCTATTTACCGTATTTTCATTATTTCAAAAATAATATATAATTATCCAAGTTATAACTTTTTTTTAAAGTTTTGTAAAGTTTATCACAAAAGTTATAAAGTTTTGGCTGGAATTAGTCGAAATAAATAATGTAATATGGTGTATGTATGGAAAATTTTGCATTATTAAAAGAAGATTCTTTTGAAGAAAGCTTAGGCGAAATTCTTCAGGTGAATCCAAAAAATGAAAAGCATACGATTCTGCTTGTAGATGACGAGGTAAACAACCTGCAGCTTTTGCGCAGAACTCTTCGTCACGATTATAATATATTGACTGCATCTAACGGCAAAGAAGCCCTTGAAATTGTTGAAGGCAAAGGGGATGAAATCGCTCTTATTGTAAGCGACCAGAAAATGCCGGAAATGGAAGGTACCGAGTTTTTAAAACGGGTTGCAGGAGAATATCCTGATATTGTAAAAATTCTTTTGACAGGGCATCTGGATGTGGATGCTATTGTTGATTCTATCAATGACTGTCATTTGTATCAGTATATTGTAAAACCTTTTGACCCTGAAGAGTTGAAATTGACAATAGATTCCGGTATCAAAAAGTTTGATTTGGTAAATAACAAAACAGTTATTCTCAAAGATTTGAGAGAACTTTTTTACAAAACCATTAAACTTATTGCCTCGGCTCTGGACGCAAAAGACCCGTACACTCACGGACATTCTTTGCGTGTAACAATGTATTCTTTGATACTGGCAAAAAATTTGAATCTTGATGATACAACGCTGGAAGAAATAGAAACAGCAGGATTGCTTCATGATATAGGCAAAATCGGTATCCCTCAGAGCATTCTGTGCAAACCCGGAAAACTTACGGATGAAGAATATGAGGTTATGAAATCTCATCCCGCACAGGCGGAAAAAATGCTTATGGGTATCAAAAAGCTTACAGTTGTTTCCAACTGGCTGCGCTGTCATCACGAAAGATGGGACGGCAAAGGCTATCCAAACGGCCTTAAGGGAGAAGAGATTCCTATTTCCGGCCGTATTATAGCACTGGCAGATACTTATGATGCAATGACTTCTACACGTTCTTATCGTCAGGCACTGTCTCACGAAACCGCTATGGCAGAAATAAAAAGATGTGCAGGTACCCAGTTTGACCCTGTTCTGGCGGATTTGTTTATCAAATGCTCTGACGAAATCAAGGCAGCAAAAGAAGACCCTGATACTTATTATCCAAAATACAGCTATCTTCAAAAAATTATTTACGAAAATAAAAAACTTACGTAAAGCTGATTACGCATAGTATCGCAAAGACAAGTACAAATTTTTGTACATTGTTCATTGCTTTCATAAAATCTTTTTCGTCTTTGATTTCTTTGTCTATATACTTTTGCAGAGTTTTTATTGTACTCAATGCAGGGATTATGGATATAAAAATCAGTGTGTATTTTACGGGAAAAATGTGTGAGTGAATTCCGAGAAACAGGTTTGCGTATATTAAAAAGATAACAAAAATGTAAAAGAAATAGGCGTTTTCTTTGCTGCCTGTCAGCACGGGTATTGTTTTTTTACCTGCAATTTTGTCAGAATTGTAGTCCAGAAAAAAGTCAGTGTACAAAAGACATATTGTCACAAGAGCAAAAGAAACCGAAAGCCAGATGAGTTTTGTACAAAACTCTCCTGTCATCACGTAATAAACACCCGTAAATAAAAGAGGTGAAAAAATTGTGCCAATAATAATTTCACTCAGGCCAAAATAGCCGGATTTCGGGTACAAAAGACATAAAAATCCTGTGACTGCCATTATTATTAATACAGGTAATTTGTATATTTCTATAAAAAATATCCCGACAATGACGGCTGCCATAAAAAGAAAAAGACAGACCCTGAGTGCTTTTGGTATTGTGAGCAGGTTTTGTTCAAAACATCTGCATTTGCCTTTTTTTAAGTTTAAATCGTGTTTTTCTTTGCGTGATTTTAAATAATTTTTGTAATCTATAACATCATCAAAAAGATTTGCGCCAAGGTGCGCACAAATTATTCCGGCTAGGGCTATGAGTCCATGGGCTATATTCCCCCCGTCAAAATATGCAAGGGCAAACGGAATCATCCACGCTGTAATAGACATGGGCAGAGAATATGCACGGGTACAATCTAACCAGAATAGAAAATTTTTCATAATAATAAGAATACCATAAAATATTTAATTTTAAGTTTTGTTAACAAAATATCTCCATGGTAGCAAAAAATTTTTTATTACGATTTCATGCATGTGTAAACTCCTCTATAAACTCCGTAATACTAATTCTATCCATCTCGGCTTAATCTTCGATAAGAAAGAGCCGATTTTTTTTATTTAAATAAGGCTTGTAAATAAAATTTCGTTTGCAGAAGTGTTAATTATATGACTCTTGCTTAATGTAGGAGTCTTTTTTTTGTTTTTATTATAAAATCTTTGTAAGAGAGAGTTATGTTTAAATTTAAAAATTTATTATCAATTTTAATAATGATATTTGCTATCACAACAGCGGCACCTTGTATTGCAGTGAGTGCAAATCAGGGTAGAATGGTCAGAGTAGGGATTAGTGATGCAAAGTTTCAAAATTATTATTTTAATACAATAAATGTCAGTGCAACTGACAATTTTCGTCTGAGCGACAAGGCTTCTGACACAGTGATTGCTGACTTTGGTGCATTAGAGGATGTAAATATTAAAATAAAAGATAATCTTTTTACTGTCACACAGGCATCTACTGTTATTGCAGAAAATATAAAAGGGCCTGTGGTGGTGGAATCGGATAACGGCTATGTCACTGTTACGGGATTGAATCGTGCCGGAAAACCTGTATATTACCGCGGCACTTTTGAGATTACAAAAGCACCGAAAAAGGACAACCAGTTTAATGTAATAAATGTTCTGGATTTGGAGTCTTATTTAAGAGGCGTTGTCCCTAACGAAATGCCTGTGCGTTTTGGCTTTGAGGCATTGAAGGCTCAGGCTGTTCTTGCGAGAAATTATGTACTTATGCCAAGAGAGCAGAACTATCACAATTTTGATGTTTGTGATTCTGTTGCATGTCAGGTGTATTTTGGTGCAAATACCGAGCAGGAACTGTCGGACAAAGCTGTTTATGAAACGGAAAATATTGTAGCAATGCACGAAGGTCAGCTGGTACTCGCTTTATACAGTTCTACAGCCGGCGGATATACAGAAAGTTATGAAAACGCTTTTTCTACGGATTTGGCCAACGGAGTTAGGCTTTTTCCGGGTTCGCCAAAGCCGTTTTTAAAGGGCGTTCCCGATTGTGCCGATACACCGGTTTTGACTTCTGAGTCTGCAGCCAGAGAGTTTTACACCACTACTCCGGAAACTTTTGATAACAAGTCACCGTATTTTCGCTGGACAAAAGAGTGGGAAAAATCCGAGCTTGAGAATGTTTTGAAAAAAACATTGATAACTCAATCAAAAGCAGGTTTTGTAAAACCAAAACTCACAAGACCGGAAGACTTTGGTTCTTTAAAAGATATAAAGGTCACAAGGCGTGGAGTTTCCGGCAAGGCGATGTTTATTGATATTGTAACAAGCAAGGGAACGTACACTGTCAGCAAAGAGCTGCCTATCAGGCGTACTTTTCAAAAAGACGGGATTTCTTTGCCTTCGGCAAATGTGATTTTTGATATTGAAAAAGCTACTGAATCAAAAACAGACGACAGTCTGAAAGACAAATTGACTCCGGCAAAATCTTATACAAAAATAGTTGCAAGAGGCGGCGGCTTTGGACACGGTGTGGGCATGAGCCAGTATGGTGCAGGTGCTATGGGAGAAGAGGGTTATTCTTATTCTGATATAGTACAGCACTATTTTAAAAATACGGCAATAGGCACATATCCTGTTGAGTTGTCTAATGACACGGGTCATGATACAGAGTCGCAGGTTTTTTATACAAAGAACAAAAAGGCTTATCTTGTTGTAGAAAACAAGTTCCAGTTTTCGGATTTGACAGTGGTATTAAACGGGCAGGAGCTGCATGTAGAAGTAATTCCGAAGCTTTTTAAACCTGAAAAATATGACATAAGTCCATATCTTAAAAAAGGTGAAAACAAAATTACATATATTTTGCCCTATTCGGATTTGCATAAAAAATCTGTAAGGGTTTATGTTGAATTAAATGAGGCTAAAAATGATAAATAATGAAACTGCTGATATAGAAACGACTCATGAGTCGGGGCATGCAACAAAAACACAGAGCCTGTTAAAAGCAGCCTGGATTATTGCTTTTGTCACAATAATAAGCAAGTTAATAGGTTTTTTGCGTGATGTCGTGATTGCAAATTTTTACGGTGCAGGCATGGTTTCTGACGCATATTTTTATGCTTATCAAATACCGGCAATCTCCATTATACTTTTGGGAGGAATAGGCGGGCCTTTTCATAGTGCTGTTGTTTCTGTTTTTTCCAAAATGATACCGAACCTTGAAGAAAAAGCTTCGCCCGAGGTGAATAAATTATTTAACACATTTTTAACAAGTTCTTTTCTTGTGTTTCTCGTACTCGGGGTTTTGGTTTTTGCATTTTCCGACATAATTATGAAGGTCATAATCTCTAACGGCTCACCGGAGTTGATAAGGCTTGCGAGTTTGCATTTAAAGATTATGGCTCCTGTTTTGACGGTAGGCGGTGTTGTCGGTATTTATTACGGGATATTGATTGTTTATAAAGAATTTTTGATACCTAATATTTCGCCTATATTGATGAGTGTAGCTATTATTGCAATAATATCGCTTGTGCATAATGATAATTCAGGACTGGTGCTTGCTCTGGCTACTACAATAGGTGCTTTGTGCCAGTTTGTGTATCAATTGCCAAAGCTCAAACAGCTCGGGTTTAAATTTCGTCCGAATCTTGATGTTTTTAACAACCCTCAGTATAAAAACATCCTGGAGCTGTTGTTCCCTGCTATTTTGAGCAGCACTGTAGGTCAGGTTTATATTTATGTTGATATGTTTTTTGCCTCACAGCTGCAAGAGGGTGCATGGTCTGCTATCGGTTATGCAAACAGGTTGTTTCAGTTTCCGGTCGGGGTGCTTGTGACAGCGTTTCTTGTCCCGCTGTTCCCTATTTTTTCAAAACTTGTTGGGGAAAAAGATTATGACAATATAAGATATTATTTTAACAAGGGTGTCGGGCTTTTAAATTTTGTGGCTTTTCCGATACTTGTTTTGATAATACTGCTTTCTACAAACGCAATACAGTTGATTTTCCAAAGAGGTGCTTTTAATGAAGTTGCGACAATGATGGTGTCAGAGGCACTTTGTTATTTATCAATTTCTATTATATTTTATGTGTTTAGAGATTCCATAACCAGAGTGTTTTATGCTTTTAATGACTCAAAGACTCCTTTTCTTGTTGCGTTGTCTTCTATTGTGATTAAGTTTATTTTGAACTTTTTCTTTGTAAAACAACTGGGCATAGGCGGTATTACACTTTCAACTTCTTTTGTAACTTTGATAAACGGCTTCTGGCTCGGATTGTTGATTAAGAAAAAAATGAGCATGGATTATGGTATTTATTTTAAAAACCTTTTAAAAATGTCTGTAATCTCTGTTGCTACATATTATGTGTGCCTCGGGGCTTACAAACTGTGGGATGCTCACATTGCTGTTTCGCCTTTGACATTGATTGTAAAAATAATAGTAATAACTCTTTTGTGTGCGGTTGTTTACAGCATTTTTGCGGCAATTGTCAGAATACCGTATGTGTTTGAACTGTACGGCAGAGCAAAAGGCAAATTGATGAGGTTTAGAAAGTAGTTTATGATTTTTGATGATAAAAATTTTGTAAAAGAATTGAATGAAAAATTAAAACAGGGTGCTGTCGTGTCTTTTGTCACGGATACTGTATGGGGTGTCGGCTGTCTGCCTGACAATGAAAAAGGTGTGGAAAATATTTATGAACTCAAAAACCGTGACCGTTCAAAACCTTTGATATTGATGTCGGATAGTGTCGAACATCTTTTGCCTTATGTAAAAGAAATTCCTCAAAAGGCACATAAATTAATGGAGCAGCATTTTCCGGGAGATTTGACTTTGATTTTTGAAAAGTCTGATAAGACCCCTGATTTTGTCACCTCTTTTAAAAATACTGTGGGGATTCGTGTGCCTGACAACAAAGTTTTTAAACGTTTGTGTGAGGTGGTAGACGGGCATGTGCTGGCCACAACGAGTGCAAACCTTTCAGGGCAGGACGCTGCTTCTACTTATGATGAGGCCGTAAAAAATGTAGGAGAACATGTGGCATACGTGTTTGAGGATTACGGCTGTCATTGTGAGGGTCGTGCTTCCACAGTGGCGCTGGCTCTGGACGATGATATTAAGGTTCTGCGTCAGGGCGAAGTCGTGCTAGAATAAGATATCAAATAATTTTATGTTTAATAAATCATTAATATATGATTATGAGTCTAATACAGTAAAAAGGGGGCCTGAGTTTTTATATGCTCATAAAAAAACTTCCATAATTCCTCTTGATGAATATACTTACGCTTTTGGCGGCATAATTCCTGATTTTAAAGGAGATAATTATTATCCTACAAACGGAATTTTACAAGTAATGACGGCCAAACCTTAGGAGAATAATATGGATAAAATTCTGTTTTTATATTTTTTAGAGCTGTTTTTTTATTTTATCGGGATGGCTGCTCTGGTCATTGTTCCTGTTTTGATTTTGATTTCAGTATATCTTTATAGAAAAAATAAAAAGTGCTTGGGGTCTTTAAGTCTTATTATGACAGTACCTTTTATTCTGTCATTTTATATTGCATTACCTGCTTATATAGCTTCTTATGTTATGTCAGACAATGCGGGTGAACATAGCCGTCTTATAAATTTTGCTGAAAAAATAGCAATATTTCCTGCGGATTTGAAATCACAAATAGTTGGCATTCCTGCGTTTAAGGCTCAATTATTGCTGCGTTCTCAAAGGTTTCATTCCGCTATTAATGACAAAGAAAGAAATGACTTGATTAACAAAATCGTATATTACTATAACAGAGCTTGTTTTTCTAAAAATTCAGATAAAAGCTCGTGTGCAGAACTTTCACATGTTTATGGTCTGCTTGGCAAATATGATGAAGCGATTTATGTATATGAAAAACTGTATTTTGGCATAGATAATGATTTTTATGCTGATAAAAAATTGATAGATTACTATCTCTTAAACAAAGACTATGAAGGTGCGCTAAAGGCATTGGAAACACAAAAATTCAGCGAAGACATCAAAATATTATACAAAGCCGAAGTGTATAGGCTGATGGGTAAATATGATTCGGCTCTTGAAATTTTAAACAGGTATATAAAAACACATAAATATACAACTAATGCTCTCAAATACAGAGCTTATGTTTACCATGATATGGGAAACATAAAACAGTCAAAGTCAGATTATATGGCTATAGTGAAGACACAAGGTGCCAAAGGCATATATAAAAACTATGAATATTTTATTAAAAATTCTGACTTAGAATGGCTTTATAACAGAATAAGAGAAAATGAGGGATTCAATCCTTTAAATGAACAAAAATAGAATTGATTAAGCTATGTAAAGCTGGGCTGTGCAATGTTTGACCCTGCTTTTACTTTGATTTAACATGTTCCTAATCTCGGAGAGTAACCCGGGTGTATTTAGAAAGGGAACATTACAAAATGACATCAAAAAGATTTCTTTTTACGTCAGAATCTGTTACAGAAGGCCATCCTGACAAAGTTTGTGACCAAATTTCTGACGCAATTTTAGATGAATTTCTTACAAAAGACAAAAGCTCAAGAGTAGCTGCAGAAACTACTGTAACTACAGGCATGGCTCTTGTTTGCGGTGAAATTACATCTGACTGCTACGTGGATATCCCCGCAGTAGTAAGAAATACTATTAAAAATATCGGTTATGCCGGTGCAGAAGGCGGCGGTTTTGATTACAAAAACTGTGCTGTTTTGACTTCTATTGATGAACAATCTACAGATATTGCAGGCGGTGTAAACAAAGCTCTGGAATCCAGAAGCGACAATTCTGATACTTCATCAAGCGAAACAGAAAACGTTGGTGCAGGCGATCAGGGTATTATGTTCGGTTTTGCTTGTGACGAAACTCCTGAACTTATGCCTTTGCCAATCAGCCTTGCTCACAGACTGGCATACAGACTTGCTCAGGTTAGAAAAAACGGCTCTCTGGGCTATTTAAGACCTGACGGAAAATCTCAGGTTACTGTAGAATATGTTGACGGCAGACCGTCAAGAATCGATACAATCGTTCTTTCTACACAACACGACCCTGAAATCAAAGGTGTTTCTGATAACAAAGAAGTTCAGGAAATCATCAGACAGGATTTGATAGAAAAAGTTATCAACCCTGTATTTGAAAATGATGCAATCAAACCTGATGCAAATACAAAATATTTAATCAACCCTTCAGGCAGATTCGTAATCGGCGGCCCTCAGGGTGATGCAGGCCTTACAGGCAGAAAAATTATCGTAGATACATACGGTGGTTATTCACGTCACGGCGGCGGTGCTTTTTCAGGAAAGGATCCTACAAAAGTTGACCGTTCAGCTGCTTATGCTGCACGTTATGTTGCCAAAAACGTTGTAAAAGCAGGGCTTGCTCAAAAATGTGAAGTTGAACTCGGCTATGCTATCGGTGTAGCAGAACCTGTTTCTATCATGGTTGATACTTTTGGCACAGGCGTTATTTCTGATGACGAAATTTCAGCACTCGTTCAAAAGAACTTTGACCTCAGACCTGCTGCTATTATAAAGCAGTTTGATTTACGTGGTTTGCCTGCTAAAAACGGCGGCAAATTCTATCAATTGCTTGCTGCATACGGTCATATGGGACGTACTGATATCGATGTTCCGTGGGAACACACTGACAAGGCTGATTTGTTAAAAGAACAGGCCGGACTCAGCTGCTGCGGATGCAAGTAATTATAGCTAATTAACAAATAAAAAGCGGGTTGTTTAAAAAAATGACCCGCTTTTGTATATTTTTTAATAAAAATTTATTAATTTGACCTGTTTTTTTTGTAAAATCGGCAAAAAATGATAGAATGTATTAAATAATTATGGTTTTGGAGTAATTAATGACAGGTATCGAAATAAAATCTGATAAACTAACCGGTGCGCAAATATTCTTAGAGTGTTTAAAAAAAGAGGGAGTAGACGAAATATTTGGTTATCCGGGCGGTGTTATCCTTACTATTTATGAAGCACTTTATAATTGTCCGGAGATTAAACACTATCTTGTACGTCATGAGCAGGCAGCTATCCACGCAGCAGAAGGTTATGCACGTGTGACAGGCAAGGCAGGTGTTGCGCTGGTGACTTCCGGCCCCGGAGCAACTAACGCCATAACAGGTATAGCCAATGCCTATTATGACGGATATCCGCTGGTTGTATTTACGGGGCAGGTCGGTGTAAATCAGATAGGCAACGATGCTTTTCAGGAGGCTGATATTATAGGGATTACCCGTCCTTGCTGCAAACATAATTATCTTGTAAAAGATGTTAAAGACCTTTCAAGAGTTATAAAAGAGGCTTTTCATATTGCTACTACAGGCAAACCAGGCCCTGTTGTCGTTGATATGCCAAAAGATATTTTGAGTGCATCAACAGAATTTGTTTGGCCGGATTGTGTAAAATTGCCGGGGTATAATCCGAATTACAACGGGCATCCAAAGCAGGTTTCCAAAGCACTGGAGCTTTTGTGCGAGGCAGAAAGACCGGTAATTTTGGCTGGCGGCGGGATTATAGCTGCTGATGCAATGGCTGAACTTAAACAGCTTGCGGATAAATTGAATATCCCTGTAACAAATACCTTAATGGCCAAGGGTGTTTTCCCTGAAACCGATGAACGTTCTTTGGGAATGCTCGGAATGCATGGCAATTTTTGGGCAAATCATGCTGTCACAAACTGTGATGTTCTTTTTGCAATCGGTACAAGATTTAATGACAGAATTACAGGTTGTTTAAAGCGTTTTGCAAAAGATGCTCAGATTATTCATGTAGATATTGACCCGTGTTCTATTAATAAAAATGTAAAAATTGATATACCTATCATAGGTGATGCAAAAAACGTTATGCGTGCAATGCTCGAGGAGTTTGATGCAAATAATTACGAAATTAATTATGAGGTCAAACAGTCTTGGCGTGAACAGATTAATGAATGGAGAAAAAAACGTCCAGTTCAAGAAAAACATGAGGGCAAATTAAGCTCAATAACAGTAATAAAACAGATATATGACTACATAAAGGATATGGATCCTATAGTTTGTACTGAGGTAGGCCAGCACCAGATGTGGGCTGCACAGCTGATGAAGTTTGATAAACCCAGAAGATTCATTACCTCGGGCGGTCTTGGCACGATGGGTTTTGGTTTCCCTGCTGCAATGGGTGCAGCTGTCGGGCTTAAGGACAAGTTGATTCTTAATATAGCAGGTGACGGCAGCATACAGATGAATATTCAGGAGCTTGCAACCTGCGTGGAATATAAACTGCCTGTTATAAATGTAATCATTAACAACGGTTATCTCGGAATGGTGCGTCAGTGGCAGGAAAAACTTTATCACAAACATTATTCCGAAACTAAAATCTCCGGCCCTGATTTTGTAAAAGTTGCAGAAGCTTACGGAGCGAGAGGCTTTAGAGTTACAAAAGAGGAAGAAATTATTCCTGTGCTGCAGCAGGCAATAGAATGCAGAGAGCCTGTGTTTATTGATTTTGTCGTGGATGAATATGAGATGGTTTATCCATGGGTACTGGCCGGCAACCCGTTGAACAAAATTCTTATGTCCAATGATTGCCCGATAAATTAGCGTGTAATAAGGTGAGAGATGAATAATAAAAACCATGTAATATCAGTTCTTGTAAAAGACGAAGCCGGAATAGTTTCCCGTGTCAGCGGATTGTTTTCCGGCAGAGGTTATAGCATAGAAAGCATTACAGCTGCACAAACCAGTGAAAAGGGTTATGCAAGACTTACTATAGAAACTTCCGGCGGGGATGCTAATGTGATTGAACAAATTACAAAGCAATTAAACAGACTAATTCCCGTTTTAAAGGTTGTGGATCTTGGTGATGTTGAATCTATCGAGCGTGAACTTATACTGTGTAAAGTTATTGCAAAAGACGAAGACAGGTCTGAAATTTTAAGAATAGCAGAAATTTTTGGTGCAAAAATTATAGATGTCACACCAAGAACTTATACTATACAGGCAGTGGGCGATGAAAGACAGATTCGCTCTTTAATAGAACTTTTGCGTCCGATTGGTATAAAAGAACTTGTGCGCTCGGGCAAAGTCGGGATTACAAGGGCAAACCAGTTTACAACAAACGGCAACAGCACAAATTCTACAGGCAATACAAAGGCAGAATAGATGACGGGTTTAAAAATAGCGTTTGTTCCTATAGACAACAGACCTGTGTGTTATACTCTGGCACAACAGATAGCAGAAATTGATAAGAATCTGGAGCTTTTTTTGCCGCCACGTGATATGCTCGGTGATTTGACAAAAACAGCTGATATTGACGGAATAATCGGCTGGCTGCAAAAACTGGATAAAGTGGACAAAATCGTTGTTTCTCTTGATACGGTTGCCTATGGCGGCTTGATACCTTCACGCAGGTCAGAGGATACTTTTGAACAGATTGAAGAGCGGATGAAAAAATTTAAATCCATTTTGCTTCAAAATTCTGCTAAAGTATATGCTTTCTCCAGCATAATGCGAATTTCCAACAACAATATAAACGAAGAAGAAAAAGAATACTGGAATTTGTACGGGACAAAGATTTTTCAATATTCGTACAATGTGCATAAAAATGCGCCTGAAACTCAGGTGGAAACCGACGTCCCTTTGGAAATTCTGCAGGATTATTTAAAAACTCGAAAACGCAATTTTGATGTAAATATGATGTATCTTGAATGGGCAAAGGAAGGCGTTTTTGATACTCTTGTTTTTTCAAAAGACGATTGCGCGCAATACGGACTGAACGTGGCAGAGGCGCAGGCACTGGAGCAGTGTATAAAAGAAAATAATCTTAAAGCACTGGTAAAAACCGGTGCGGATGAGATACCTTTGAGCCTTTTGTGCAGAGCAATAGCCGAAGGTAGAGAGATAAAAATTTTCCCTGCTTTTACTCAGTCGGGATTTGTGGACAGAATTTCTAAGTATGAGGATGTCACGGTTTATGATTCTGTCAGAGGGCAAATTGAGCTGGCAGGAGCAAACATTGTAAACAGTGAAAATGAGGCTGATATTGTTCTTGTTATCAACAATTTTAAAGAAGAACAGGGCGAACTTGTGATGGGTGTGGATGTTGAAGGGTTTGCCGGAAAATTGGAATTGCCTGAAAAACCGTATATTATTGCGGATATTTTGAATGCGAACGGGGCTGACAATAATTTTGTAGAGCAGTTTTTGCATAGTGAAATAAATTGGGATAAATTTTTGGGCTATGCGGGCTGGAATACAACGGGAAATACTCTCGGCAGTGTATTGTGCTGCGCTATTGTAAAATATCTCGCTCAAAGCGTTGATTTAGAAGCTTTTAAAAAAGTTCAGGCGGTTAGATTCTTAGATGACTGGGCATATCAGGCTAATGTCCGTAAAAAATTAAAATCAGTGTTAAAAGAGCCTGACACAGACAGATTGAAATCTGAAATGCAGAATTTTGAAACTATTCTTGGCAGCAAGTTTAAAATGGATTTGAAAAATACATCTTACTCTTATCCTTGGCACAGGTTTTTTGAAGTAGAAGTCACTTTATGATTGCTTTGATTTAAAATCACTGTTATTTGTTATATCATTGTTTTATGAACAAGGATGAACTTTTAAGATTATATAATTTGCCTCTTGATGAGCTTTTGAAAATTTCTGCCATGTATATAAAAGACGGGGTGGAATTTTGTTCGCTTATAAATGCAAGAAACGGAAAATGTTCACAGAATTGTAAATATTGCGCACAGAGTTCACATTACAATACAGAGATTGAATCTTTTCCGCTTGTGGATATAAAACATGTCACAGAGGCAGCAAAAGATGCGATAAAACATAAGGCCTCAAGGTTTGCTATTGTTACTTCCGGCAAAACACCTGATGAGAGCGATTTTGACAGAATGCTCGAAATGATTGAGGAGATTAACAAATTTCCGGAACTCAAGAGCTGCGCCTCTATCGGGATTTTGAACGAAGAACAGGCAAAAAGACTGGCTCAATGCGGGTTAAAAAGATTCCATCACAATATTAATACTGCAGGGTCTTATTATAGTGAGGTTTGTACAACACATTCTTTTGAAGAAAGAATAAATACCTGCAAACTCGTAAAAAAATATGGCATGGAGTTGTGCTGCGGCGTCATTCTCGGCATGGGAGAAAGTGTTGAACAAAGGGTAGAAATGGCTTTGACTCTGGCAGAGATTCAACCTGACTCAATCCCCATAAATATTCTTATGCCTATTGCAAATACTCCGTTTGAAAATTATTTGGACAAAATTGATGAAGAAAATGTGTTGAGAACTCTTGCAATATTTAAAATTGCAAATCCGAAAGCGATATTGCGCTTTTGCGGCGGGAGAATGCGTCTTAGCCTTGAAAATCAGGAAAAGGCTTTGCAGTCTTGTGTAGAAGGCATTATGGTAGGAAATTATCTCACCACTGTAGGAAGAAAACCTGAAGAAGATATAGAAACTGTAGAAAGAATCGGAAAGAAGATAATATGTTCGACTACATCAAAGGAAAATTAGTATCAAAACAAACAGGTGCTGTCAAAGGTGCGGCAATTGTCGTTGAAAATAACGGCATGGGATATTTGATAAATACGACAAACAGAAACGTTGCTCTGGCAAAAGAAGAAAGCGAAGAAATCAGGGTTTATACCACTTTGATACATAGAGAAGACGCAATGCTTTTGTGCGGGTTTTTGAATAAGGAAGACAGAGATATTTTTAATATTCTTTTGAGTGTTTCCGGTGTGGGGATGAAAGTTGCGCTTGTGCTTCTTGATGAGTTTTCCGGTTATGATTTGATTTCTGCTGTTATAAGAGGCGATTTTAAAGAGCTTTCCAGAGCAAAGGGTGTAGGGCCAAAGCTTGCACAAAAAATTATTCTTGAATTAAAAGACAAACTTATTAACTGGCAAAAAACTTCTCCGGTTGATGTTTCTGATATTTCTGCTGAGCAGAAATCTGTTGATACAGAAGCAATTTCAGAAGCACAGGCCGTGCTGTTGTCTTTGGGATATTCGGCACAGGAAGCAAAAGGCGCAATAAAACTGGCCTGCCAGACTGTTACAAAACAAGATTCTGCAGAAGAAATTTTGAAAGAAGCTTTGCATTATCTGGCACAAGAGTAATTTGTGGTAAAATATTATAAAATATTTTTTAAAATTTAGAAAAACAGGAGAAATTGAATGACAATGACAGAATCAGTATTAAACTGCGATGTTAAGGATATGGCACTTGCCGAACAGGGCAAAAATAATATCGAATGGGCGATGAAGGATATGCCTGTTCTTGAAAGAATTAAAGAAAGATTTAGAAAAGAACAGCCGTTTAAGGGCTTAAGACTTACTGCCTGCGTGCATGTTACAAAAGAAACCGCAGCATTGTGTATTGCAATGAAAGAAGGCGGTGCGGATGCTGTTCTTGCTGCATCAAATCCTTTGTCTACACAGGATGATGTTGCTGCAGCACTGGTAAAATACTGGGGAATCCCTGTATACGGCTATGCAGGCGAAACTCCCGAAACTTATGCAAAACACGTAGAAATTGTTTTGAATCACAAACCTAATATTGTAATAGACGACGGCTGCGACCTCGTTGCTACTATTCACAAAACAAGACAGGATTTGATTCCAAATATTATCGGCTCTACAGAAGAAACAACAACAGGTATTATTCGTCTTCAGGCAATGGAAGCTGACGGAAGCTTACAATTCCCTACTGTAGGTGTAAATAACAGCCTTACAAAACATCTTTATGATAACAGATACGGCACAGGCCAGAGTTCTATAGACGGTATTATCCGTGCAACAAATATTCTTCTTGCAGGAAAAACATTTGTTGTATGCGGTTATGGCTGGTGCGGCAAAGGTGCTGCAATGAGAGCCAAGGGTCTTGGTGCTAATGTTATTGTTACGGAAGTTGACCCGCTCAAGGCTCTTGAAGCTGCAATGGAAGGTTACAGTGTAATGCCTATTGCCGAAGCTGCAAAAGTCGGGGATATTTTCCTTTCTATTACAGGTGACAAGAATGTTGTTGATGTTCATCACATGTTGACAATGAAAGACGGTGCATTTGTTTGCAACGCTGGTCACTTTGATGTTGAAGTTAACGTAAACGGTTTGAAAAAAGAAACAACAGAAATCAGACAAATCAGACCTTCTTTGGAAGAATATAAATTGAAAAACGGAAAATCAATCTATGTTCTTGCAGAAGGCAGACTGGTGAACCTTGTTGCTGCAGAAGGACATCCTGCTTCTGTTATGGATATGAGTTTTGCAAATCAGGCTCTTGGTATTGAATATATTGTAAAAAATCAAGGCAAGCTTGAAAACAAAATGTATACTCTTCCTCACGAAGTTGATGTTGAGATTGCTAAAATCAAACTCGATTCTATGGGGATAAAAATTGATACATTGACTCCTGAACAAGAAGCTTACTTGCACAGCTGGAATTCAGGTACTGTATAGTTTTATATAGAGTAATCTATATTATATTTTTTAAACAAATTATTGAAGAAATCCTTATTTTTAAGGATTTCTTCTCTTGTTAAGACCATATCCATGCCGTAATCAAAAGCATGTTTTGAGCTTGCGTCAGGTTCTTGCAATGCTCTTTTTATGTATTCTTTTGTCAGGGTGTTTGTTTGCCGGCATAATTCTCTTTGTTTTTCAGAGTCTGATTTATTTTTTAATACGGCATCAAAGATTTCTTTTGCTCTTTGTTTCAGGTCGGCAAAATTTTCTGTTGAATCTTTGGACATTGCCTCAAGAGCCATATCTCTGTCAAAAAATTTTATGTTACACGGTACAAATTTGTATTTTGAATGAAAGTAGACGGCTGAGCCTTTGGAAAAAATTTTTAACTGTTTTGCTTTGTTTTCATTCATTTCCATGACACTGAAGAGCCGCAGCAGTTCGCCAAATCGGTGGCCTTGATATCTGTATTCCGGCTCAACAACGATATTGTAACCTATCATGTTTTTTGTTTCTTTTTCCATGGACAAAATTTCCTGCCCGAAAAGTTTGTTTAGGGAGTTTTTGATTTCTATTATCCATCTGTTAAAACCGTCTTCATATTTGCGGATGGATACATTTAAATTGCCGAAAATATTGTGTTGTAAACTGAAGGTATCGAACATTTTGCGCTCATCGTTAAAATCGCAATTTTTCCATTCTACCTTTTTTAGTTCGGGTGATTTTATTACAAATTTTGTTTGAGGAATTTTCATACCGGTATAAAAACCGCTCAAGATAAAATTTGCTATTTGTTTTAATTGTTTTTAAAATCTTCTGTATGAGCCTAAAAATTTAATATAATTTGTGTTTAGATTTATCAAATCCAGAACTTTTTGTGTCCGGTCGTCTTTTATATGGCCTTCAAAATCGACAAAGAACACATACTCTCCAAGGTTTTTTTTGGAGGGTCTTGAGTCAATGTACAAAAGATTTATGTTCAAACTGTCAAAGACATTCAGAACTTTCACAAGCGCACCCGATTGATTTTTTGTGGCAAAGGCTATGCTTGTTTTGTCACTGTCAGTCGGCGTGGTTGTGCAGGCGGAAAGCAGGATAAATCTTGTTTTGTTATCTTTTTCATCGTTTATATTTTTGGATAGAATATTGAGTTTGTACAGTTCTGCAGTTTTTTGGTTTGCAATAGCTGCAAAAGAATCATCAAGCTCTAAAAGCTCCTGTGCAGCTTTGCTCGTCGAGGCTTTTTCTATTTGTTCTATTTCCGGGCAAAAATGTTTTGAGATAAAGTTCTGGCATTGAGCAAGAGCCTGCGGATGGGAGATAATTTTTTTTATGTTTTTTATATTTCCTGATTTTGATACAAGACAGTGATGAACAGGGATAACTGTTTCTGCTGTAATTTGGAGCGGAAAATCCGGCCTTTTGTCGTTGATATAAAGCAGGTTGTCCATTGTTTCTCTTACCACTCCTTCGATGGAGTTTTCTATAGGTATTACGCCTGCTGCGTGTTCGTTATTTTTTACATATTCTATTATGTTTTTTACTGTGGAGTATGGTTTTTGTTCGATACTTTTTGAGGGCAAAAGATTTAGAAATTGGTTTTTTGCAATTTCGCAATAGGAGCCTTGAGGGCCTAAAAATAGTAGTTCTTTTATTTCTTTATTTATTTCAATCATTTTGCGATATCCTGTTTTCTCTGGTAAAATATCTTTTATTAGTATTGTACAAAAGGGTTTTCAAAATGACAAATGGGACAAATGGGACAAATGAGGCAAACGAAACAAATACAACCGCTGAGTCCAATGATGCGGCAGGAGGCAGGCCTGTTATAAAATTTGGCACTGACGGCTGGAGAGCAGTAGTCGGAAAAGATTTTAATTTTGAAAATGTAGAAATTGTTACACGTGCAATCGCCAGATATATTCTGGAAAAAGACGGAATAGATAAAAAGATTATTATTGGGTATGACCCAAGAAATAAGGCAAAAGAATTTGCCCATTTTAGTGCTTCTGTTTTACAAAAGGCAGGTTTTAAAGTTTTTGTGAGTGATGAAGTTGTGCCGACACCCGTTCTTGCATACAATGCAAAGGCACTCGATGCTGATGCGCTTATGTTCACGGCCTCACACAATCCGCCTGAATATCTCGGGATTAAATTTATTCCTGATTATGCAGGGCCGGCTACAACAGAGATTACAAATGCTATTGTGGAAAATATCCACAATATTGACGATATTTCGTTTGCACCGGAAAAAGTTTTTGATATTGAATACAAATCTTTTAAAGAACCATATTTTAAACACATTGAGTCCATTATAGATTTTGAAAAAATTAAAGAATATTTTACCCGTGAGGATGATGACGGGGAAATTATTTATGATGCGCTGTACAGTGCAAGTATAGGCTATTTTGACGAACTTTTAAGACGAAATGAAATTAGTTTTGAAACTTTGCACATGCATCATGACCCTGATTTTGGCGGCGGAATGCCGGAACCCAAAGCAAAATATTTGCAGGAACTTATTGAGCTGATATCTCACAGGACGAGCGCAATAGGTTTGAGCAATGACGGAGATGGCGACAGATTCGGTGTGATAAATGAAAAAGCTGAGTACGTTACTCCTAATGAAATTATTGCATTATTGCTCGGTCATTTGATTAAAAACAAAGGTTATACGGGAAAACTTGTAAAAACAGTAGGCGCAAGCCGGATGCTGGATATCATTGCGGAAAAATATAATGTTGATGTTGTGGAAACACCGGTCGGGTTTAAATGGGTCGGTGCTGCAATGAGAGAGTATGACACAATAATCGGCGGAGAAGAGTCAGGCGGTTTGAGCATAAAAGGTCATATTCCGGAAAAAGACGGTATACTGGCTGATTTGCTTGTATTGGAAATGCTCGCATACGAGGACAAACCCATGTGGGAATTGCAGGAAGAATTAAGACAGGATGCCGGCTGCAGTTTTATTAATGAAAGAATTGATGTAAAGCTGCAAGATAATACCCAGCTGGAAATTTTGATGAAGAAGTATTCTTCTCTTGATGAGATAGCAGGATTTAATGTTCTTGAAAAAGACACAAAAGACGGTGTCAAATATTATCTTGATGACAACAAAACATGGGTGCTGATTCGTCCGAGCGGCACTGAGCCTTTATTGAGGATTTATTTTGAATCTGATGCTAAGGATAAGATTGATGAATTAAAAGAGTTTTTTAAATAAGTAATTTTATTCTCATTTTGATAATATTTATTATGTAATATTGTTGTTTTGATTGTTCATTTTCTTTTTTTTGCAGTGAAATTTAATTTTTCAACCTGAAAATTGCTACAGATAATTATTAAAAATCGACCTGCTGCGTCGTTCATACAGAAAGTAGCATATACCTGTCTCGGCAACTCGGCACGTCAAAATTGCTAAAGTACAAATATTATTTGTGGTTCAAGTAATTTCCCCGTGCCTCGGACAATACCTCGTTTGCAGTTGTATATGCAACATTCTGTAATTCACTTTGCAAAGGTCTTTTTTTAACAATTATCTGTTTTTAAGCAGCGAAGCTGCACACGAAAGTGAATAAATATTATTGTTATTTTGCCTGAGGAATCATTAATTATTCATCAAATTCAGCCCGTTGAATATCGCTTTGACGTTTGCTTTTGAGGTGCTTTCGTCTTTTGCACGAGCAATTATTGTGCGACCTTCAAGGTCTTCAAAGTGGATTACCGTCATAGCTGTTGCACCTGCGCCAAAAATCTGTCCGTCAAGCGCATATTGTTCGTAATCGACAAGCTTTTGCGGGAATCCGGCCTGCTTCAAGGCTGACAGGCATGCATCCACAGGCCCGTTGCCCTGTGCATTCATATCAAAAAATTCTGTTTTGTGGAAGAATTTTAAATTGAATAAATTTTCAGCGAGTTTTTCAAACGCAACGAGTTTGAAATCACCTTTAACGTTAAAGACTTCGTTAAAGTAGATGTCGATAATGTTTCTTGCGGGCAGCTCTCCGACTTTTTCGGCTGCTTCTTTAACAATAGGAGTGATTCTGACTGCCTCTTGAATAGTGATGGGATATCCTGCATCAGATATGATTTCAAAAATAGCAGTTTTGCCTGACTGGCTGGTGAAGCCGATTTTTTCGTCGTCTTTTCTTCCGATGAGAGTAGGATGTATGGGTCTGTAAGCACCTTTTTCCATATCTTTTGTTTTGACAGCACCGTCTTGATGAATACCGCTGCGGTGTGCAAGTGCCTCCGGCCCTATCAGTGGGGCTTTTTCCGGAATTGGAACTTTTGACATATCTGCTATTGTCAGTGCAAGCTCATATATTTCTTTCAATTTTAAAGGAACTTCGACACCGCTGTTGTGCAGCGCAATTGCTACTTCGTAAATATTTGTGTTTCCTGCACGTTCTCCGAGTCCGTTCAGACCGCATTCCAGCTGTGTTGCACCTGCAAAGTAACTCTCTACAGTCGCTGCGGTTGCCATCCCCAAATCATTGTGACAGTGAACGGCAATTATTATATCTTTTGGCAGTGCATCATAGACCTGTTCTACCATATCCACAAAGGTTTTTATCCTTGTGCGCTCAACGGTGTTCGGCAGATTTATGACAGTGGCACCTGCTTTTACAACTTCTTGTAATGTATCTATTACAAAAGGAAGATTTTCGCTGCAATCTCCAAAATGTTCTACAGAAAATTGAACTTCTCCGTTTTGATTGATTTTTTTTATTTGTTCTTTTGCAAATGTTACTGCCTCAATTGCAATATCACGTACCTGTTGGGGCGTTTTATTGAGGACATATTTCATATTGAACGGACTCATCGCAATAAAAGTGTGCAATCTTGGTTTTTTACAGGGTGCGATAGCCTCAATAGCCGTTGTTATGTCATGTTCAACCGCTCTGGCCAGTCCGCTTATGACAAGATTTTCAGGTGCAATTCGGGAAAGATGCTGCACTGCCTCAAAATCCATTTCCGATGCAGCAGGGAATCCTGCCTCTATAGCCTGCACACCAAAGTCTACGAGTTTGTTAAAGACAAATTCTTTTTCTTTTAAATTCCACGGTTTTTTGAGGGATTGGTTGCCGTCCCTTAGGGTAATGTCATAAAAAAACGGTTGTCGTGCCATTAAAAATCCTTTATGTTAGTGTGCAATGAGCCTTTTGCTGACAAGATATTATAACTTTTTTATTCAATTTATTGCAATATTTGTATACAATGTTTAATTTTTAGCAAAATGTGGAATCATGATATTATAATAGGCATATAGAAAATTAGCGGAGTTTGATTTGGACGCATACAGTTTTTTAAAACCTTCCAACAAATTGGAAATAATAGTAGACGGCAAAAGTTATTTTTGTACTATTTATTATGTTGAAAACGATAAGCTGACAGTCTTTTTTGAAAAACAGACTGATTTGCCTGAAAAGGAAATCGAAATAAATATTTATGCGGAAGACGGCATATATAATGCTACCAGCAGAATACTCTCGAGCAATTATTTGAACGAAACGACTTTTTATATGCTTTCATTCCCTTCAAATATAAAACATTCACAAAGACGTGAATACTTGAGAGCGGATATACAGACGGATTTTGCTTTGACAATCGAGTTTGAGGGTACGCAGGTAGACAAAATTATTGCTACAACGAAAAATATCTGCGCAAAGGGTCTGGCTTTTGTCGCTGACAAACAGATGAGCGCATATACCAAACTCGAAGTTGATTTGTTTCTGGCTGGAAAAGAAATTAAAACAGCTGCAGAGCTTGTTTATTCAAACCCCATCAGGGTGGACAATACGTTTAAATTTTTGACAGCTGTGACATTTACAACTATTTCTAAAGAAGAAATGAACTTTATTACACTGCAGTGTATGAAATTTAAGGGCTAAACCGTTAATTTTTAAGAATATTTGATAAAACAAAAGCTCCTTAATATTTAAGGAGCTTTTTAAATCAGGTTTAATGTCAATTTTATTTTTTAATTAATAAAATTAGGCACCGACTGTTTTCTTTTGCGGAGCAGCACCGGGGATAGCCTGCCAGTTAGCTGCCATTATTTTCTTAAATGATTTTAGAGCAGTGTCTTCGAGTTCGCCGAGTTCGTCTGCTGCCATGATGAGTTCTCTCAACGGCATCAATGCTCTTTGATCTCTCAAAACGCCCAGTGCAGCTGCTGCACCAGCTCTTACCAAATCATTTTCTTTCTTATCCTGCATTACTTCAATCAAAGCAGGAACTGCTTTTTTGTCGCTTAATTTGCCTAATGATGTTACTGCATAAATTCTGACATTTACCCATTCATCTTTCAGCATAGTGATTATTTTATCAACTGCTTTGGGGTTGCCGATTTCGCCCAATGCTCTTGTTGCATCGCATCTGACATTAACTTTTTCGTGGTCTAAAGATTCCATCAAAGCATCAGTAGCAACATCACCAATTTCGATTAAAGCATCAGTAGCAGTGATACAAACTTGTGGATTTTCGTCGTTAAGTGCTTCTACAAGCGGTTCTACAACTTCTTTGCCGCCCAAACGGCCCAAAGCACGTGCTGCACGAACACGAACGTCAACGTTTCTGTCTTCTCTCAAAGATTCGATAAGAGGGATAGTTGCGCTAACATCACCGAGTTCGCCCAAAGCTCTGGCTGCATATAAACGGACAGAACCGTTTTTGTCATTTTTTAATACATCAATAAGCGGTTCTACTGCTTGAGAATCACCGAGTTCACCAAGAATACGAGCTGCATTATATCTAACTTTTTCAGAATTGCTTGTTCTTAAGTCATTAAGTAATTCATCAAATGATTTTTTTGCTTGTTTTTTTCTTGAGTTCACACTAATTGTCATGCCTTTCCTCCGACATTACCTAAAATTTCCTACATCTATATTAAAAACATTGTGATAAAAATAATTGACTTTATTTCTTGTTTTGTAAACAATATCTTTACATATTTTAAATAAGGGTAAAGAGAACACTTATTATTTCTCTGTTTTATTATTATAACATTTTTTGTGGCTTTGGGAATACTTCTAAAGTTTAAATAATATAAAAATAGTAAATTGTTTTTTTAATAATAGAGTTCTTTACGTAAAATTAACATGATATTTTTGTCGAAATTTTGTAACAAAATTTTAACAAAATTGAATATAATTTTGTTTGTGCAATACAAAAATAAAACATGTGCAACGATAGGCTACCAGCCTTTTTTACCCTCGAGCCAATCAAGGATTTTTATAAATAACATTCCCAAAAATGCACCGAGGAAAAATCCGTCTATCAGTCTTATAAAATCATTTGTTACAAATAAATTGAAATACTCTGCTGCAATTTCGCCAAAAGCGAGAGTCCCGATTATTATAAAAATGATTTTGTCCATTTTAAATTTATGCAAGTATGCGTATAAAATGATTGCTGCACTGATATATGAGCCGATACATCTTGCACAAATGCCTATGGGGTGATGCAGTATAGTGAAGATATTTGTACCGTGCATTTTGCAGAGTTTGTGCAAAAAGTCATACAAAACATTTGCTGCTTGCGAAAAATTTGAATGCGCCAGAACAGGTGCCAAAAATGCACACGCAATTACTACAACACAAAACAGGCAGCCAAGTCCCACCAGTGCATTTTTAAAACTCCACTTTAATATATTGCTCATTTTAATACCCGCTTCTATTCTTAAACAAAATAAATTATAGATATATTTATATCATAAAAGCAGCGTAAAGTTTTTGAAAATTATTTTATAACTTCAAGATACTTGTATTCGTTCAAATAAGGCATGTGGGCTTCTGTTATAAGTTCTCCCGGCAAAAGAATAGAAATGCCGGGCGGGCATTCTGCAATAACTTCTGCAGAAATTCTTCCTACGGCTTCTTCTTTGGGGATTGTTTCTTTTTCGCTGTAGTATGCTTCTCTCGGATTCATGACAATTTGCGGAGTGAGCATTGGCATGTGTTTTCTGTTTTCTATGTAATATATATCCGAGTATTTTGATTTTGCAATTTTTTCAAAAGCATTAACAAGGTATTGAATTTCTTGTTTTGTGTTGCCTATGTTGATAAGTAACAAAACACCTATGTCGCTTGCTGATTCGACTTCTATGTCAAAGTCAATTTCTAAAATACTTTCAAGACGTTTGCCCGACAGTCCGTCTACACGAACAAAAACTTTTGTAATGTCTTGGTTAAAGTTTTCAGTAGCTTCAAGAACGTGTACTCCTTCAATTTTGTGTAATTTTTTTCTTACATAACCGGCGTACTGGATTGCACGTTTGAGCTGTCTTTTTCCTCTTTTTGATTCGAGGTTTGCTCTTGCAGCGTCCAGACTGGCCATAAGCAGCATAGAGGGGCTTGTGGTTTGCAAAAGCTGGAGAGTTCTTTCTACTTCTTGAGGGTCAAATTTTGAACCTTTTGTAATGTGCAGCATAGAACTCTGCGACATGCTGCCGCCTGTTTTGTGCAGAGAATGTACAACGGCATCTGCACCGAGGTGCAAAGAGGATTCCGGCAGATTTTTGTTAAAGTTCCACAAACATCCGTGAGCCTCATCAACTATTAACGGCACATCGTATTTTTTACAGATTTGGGCAATAGCTTTTATATTTGATACAACCCCTTCATAAGTAGGGTTTGTGAGCCATACCATTGCTACATCATCATTTTCTTTCAGGGCTTTTTCAATTTCTCTCGGTTCAATTTCGCCCCAGAGCGACCATTCGTTTAATTTTTCCGGCAGAATCCATACCGGTTCTGCTCCTGAGATAATCATCCCTGTCAAAATTGAACGGTGGCAGTTTCTGTTTACAATTACTTTTTTACCCTTTTTGGACATACACATTGCGAGGGTAAGGTTGCCTATTGTGGAGCCGCCAAGAAGGAAGAAGGTTCTTTGCGCACCAAAAGCCTGTGCCGCAAGCTCCTGAGCTTCTTTAATAGGGCCTGTTGCGGGGTGTAATGTACCGAGATTGTCAAATTCATCAGTAGTGTCTAAAAGCAAAGCACGGTTGCCGATGAGCCTTTTAAACGGCTGATAAGAAGCTCTGCCTGCTGTATGCCCCGGAATGTGGAATTGCATCATTGGATTTTTATAAAATTTTTCCAGTGCTTCTACGAGCGGTGCTTTTACGTCGCTTCTTAAATCATCTGCAATTTTTCTGAACTTACGTGTTTTTGTCTTTGCTTTTAACATTTATCATAAAATCTCCATTAAATTTTGGGTCAGTTAATTTTGTACGTGTATTTTATATTGTACAACAAAAATTATATTTGTAGTACCATCATGAATATTACACAAGTATATGAAAAATAAAACACGTAAAAAATAAAATTGCTAACATTAATAACGATAAGGAAGAAAATTTATGCTAATAATTATGAACCCCAGCGCAACAGATGAACAGATTCAAAATGTTGTCAGCTTTATAAAAAGAAAAAACTTTGATGCGCATGTTTCAAAAGGCGAGGTGCAGACCGTAATAGGTGCTGTCGGCGGAAAAATTATCGACCCTCGTGATATAGAACTTTTGGAAGGGGTTAAAGAGGTAATAAGAATTTCTTCCAGCTACAAACTTGCCGGCCGTATGTTCAAGCCCGAAGATACGATTATCGAAGTGAATGGAGTAAAGTTCGGCGGCGATAATATAGGTCTTATTGCAGGGCCTTGTACTGTAGAAAGTTATGAGCAGATGGACGCTACAGCAAAACAGCTGAGTGAAATGGGTGTAAAAATATTAAGAGGCGGTGCGTTCAAACCCAGAACCTCACCTTATGCTTTTCAGGGTCTGGGCGAAGAAGGTTTGAAAATAATAAGAGATGTGGCAGACCGTTACGGAATGGCTGTTACAAGCGAGGTTATGGAAATATCTCAAATCCCTATGTGTTTAAAATATGTTGATATATTGCAGGTTGGCGCACGCAATATGCAGAATTTTAATCTTTTAAGGGAACTCGGATATATTAACAAACCTGTTGTTGTAAAACGTGGTATGTGCAACACTATAGAAGAACTTTTGATGGCAGCGGAATATGTTATGTCAGGCGGAAACAGAGAAGTTATTCTCTGTGAAAGAGGTATCAGAACTTTTGAAAGAATAACAAGAAACACACTGGACTTGAGTGCTATTCCTGTTGTTAAAAAACTGAGCCACCTGCCAATCATTATAGACCCCAGCCATGGCACAGGACTTCGTGACAAAGTTGCTCCAATGTCCAGAGCGGCGGTTGCTGCAGGCTGCGACGGTTTGATAATAGAGGTTCACCATGATCCTGACACGGCTCTGTGTGATGGTGCGCAATCACTTTATCCGTCACAGTTTGCTGATTTAAAAAGTGATTTGGAAAAAATTGCTCCTATCATTGGCAAACATATAAGCGAACCCGCTGTGAAATAAACTGTCTTATGCGGCCTTGCTTATAGCTTGTGAAGTGACCCCATGTACTTGTTGCCTGTGCCGGACTTTTGGGATAAAAATGGACTTGTTAAATGCACAGGTTCAATGAGTAGTTGGAGTTAGTTGACTGTATGAAATATTATTTTATTATATAATTTGATTAAGAATAATAATTTGAGGATGAAAAATGAAAGAAACATTAGAAAAGATTCATAAAAATGCGCTCGACGCTATAGCAAAGGTTCAATCCACAGCTGATATCGAAGAAGTAAGAAACACATTCTTGAGCCGTAAAAGCGAATTGAACAATATAAAAAAGAATCTGAAAGACCTTTCTAATGAGGACAAACGTATAGTCGGTTCATTGTCCAATGAAATAACAAAAGATATCGAAGCAAAGCTCGAAGAAAAATATACAGCTTTTTATCAAAAAGAGCTTAATGAAAAACTTGAAAAAGAAAGAATAGATATAACATTGCCCGGGTCTTACAATCCTTATGGCAAAATTCATCCTCTGACACAAACTATTGAAGAAATTACAGAAATTTTTCAGGGCATGGGATTTTCTGTGGTAAGCAATGAAAATTCACCCGAGGTAGAAACAGAGTATTTCAATTTTGATATGCTCAATACGCCAAAAGACCACCCTGCAAGAGATATGCAGGATACCTTCTATACAGAAGTAGCAAAAAATGTTGTGTTAAGAAGCCAGACTTCCGGCGCACAAATCCACGAAATGCTCTCTCATACACCGCCTATCAGAGTTATTTCTCCGGGTCGAGTTTATAGAAAAGAATCTGTAAGCGCACGCAAAAACAATCTTTTCCACCAGATTGAAGGGCTTGTTGTGGACAAAGATATTACATTTGCTGATTTAAAAGGTGTAATGAATGAATTTTTAAGACAATACTTTGGCGCAGCCAGACCAACAAGATTTAGAAGCAGCTTCTTCCCGTTTACAGAGCCGTCAGCTGAAGTTGATGTTCAATGTATTATGTGCGAAGGCAAAGGCTGCCGTATTTGTTCCGGTACCGGCTGGTTGGAAATTCTGGGTTCCGGCATGGTTGACCCTAATGTTTTAAGAAACGTCAATGTTGACCCCGAGGTATACAGCGGTTTTGCCTTTGGTATGGGGGTAGAAAGACTCGCTATGCTAAAATGGGGTATTGATGATATAAGACTGTTCTTTAATAACGATGTAAGATTCTTAAAACAGTTTTAATTAACCGCAACCATAGCAGGATTATAAATGTTAGCAAAAAGAATTATACCCTGCCTTGACGTAAAAAACGGACAGACTGTCAAAGGGGTGAATTTTGAAAATTTGAAATACGCAGGCGACCCTGTTGCACTTGCAAAAAAATACAGCGATGAGGGCGCAGACGAGCTTGTATTTCTGGATATAACAGCTACCAATGAGGGTAGAAAAACCACTCTCAATATGGTAGAACAGGTCGCAAAACAAGTTTTTATTCCTTTTACGGTCGGCGGCGGGATAAAAACCATTGAAGATATGCGCTCTATCCTGCTTGCTGGTGCGGATAAGGTGTCTATAAACTCTCAGGCCGTTAAGAATCCTCAGCTTATTAAAGAGGCATCTTCTTACTTTGGGTCACAGTGTATTGTTGTTGCAATAGACGGAAAAAGAGTTGATGATGATTTTTATGTGTTTATTAATGCAGGTCAAAAAAATACAGGGATAAAACTTGTGGACTGGGTAAAAGACGTTCAGAATCTGGGTGCGGGCGAAATTTTGCTCACCTCAATGGATGCTGACGGTACGCAGTCAGGTTTTGATATAGAAATGACAAAACTTGTTGCACAAAATTCCAAAATCCCTGTGATAGCTTCGGGAGGAGCCGGTGCTGACAGCAGTCATTTTGTGGATGTTTTCACAAAAGCATACGCTGATGCGGCTCTTGCAGCATCAATCTTTCATTTTGGCACACTTCCTGTCCCTGTATTAAAGCAGGAACTCAAGAACAGCGGTATTGTGGTTCGATAATCGATTATACTTTTGCTGTGTCGTCTTCTGTTTCTTCCAGAACATCTTTTTTAGGGGTCATGTGTTCCGGAATAAAACCGGTGTTGAAGTTGCCTGAGATGAATACTTCATTTGTTAAAATTTTCTTGTGATAAGGAATTGTTGTCTTGATTCCTGTGATTACATATTCATCAAGTGCGCGCAGCATTCTTTTTCTTGCATCTTCTCTGTCTACGCCCCAGCAGATAAGTTTTCCTATCATAGAGTCGTAGTACGGCGGAATTTTGTAACCTGTATAAGAATGAGAGTCCACCCTTACACCGAAACCGCCCGGTGCAATATAACCTTTGATTTCTCCGGGGCATGGCATAAAGTCTTTGTCAGCGTCTTCTGCATTGATACGACATTCGATAGCATGACCTCTCAACTGGATATCATCTTGTGTAAAGGAGAGTTTTTCTCCTGCTGCTACACGGATTTGTTCTTTGAGCAAATCTACGCTGGAAACCATTTCTGTTACGCAGTGTTCAACCTGAATACGTGTATTCATTTCCATAAAATACCAGCTGCCGTCGTGGTCAAGCAAAAATTCTATTGTGCCGGCACCTTCGTAGCCGATAACTTTTGCTGCAGTAACAGCTGCAGCACCCATGGCTTTTCTTGTTTCTTCATCAATAGCCGGAGAAGGTGCTTCTTCCAACAATTTTTGGTGTCTTCTCTGGACTGAACAGTCACGTTCGCCGAGGTGTACAACATTTCCGTAGCTGTCTGCAATAATTTGTACCTCAATGTGGCGAGGATTGATAATATATTTTTCGATATACACGCCGGCATTGCCAAAAGCATTTTGTGCTTCTGTCTGGCAGAGTTTTATTGCTTCTTCGAGTTCGTCAGCATTGTTGGCAATTCTCATGCCTTTGCCGCCGCCGCCTGCTGTTGCTTTAACAATAACGGGATATTTGGCTTTTTGCGCAAAAGCTTTTGCCGCTTCCATATCGTCTACGAGGTCTGTACCCGGGGTAACAGGCACGCCGTTTGCTGTCATTGTTTTTCTGGCAGTAGCTTTGTCGCCCATTTTTCTCATTGCTTCTGCTGACGGGCCGATAAATTTGATGCCGTGGTCTGTACAGATATCTACAAAATCAGCACGCTCTGACATAAAGCCATAACCTGGGTGGATAGCGTCAGCACCGCTTGTCAATGCTACCGAGATGATAGCAGGAATGTTCAGGTAGCTTTTTGCACTCTGTGCAGGGCCTATGCAGTAGGCTTCGTCAGCCAGACTGACATGCAGAGAATCTGCATCTGCCTGAGAATATACTGCTACTGTTTTGATTCCGAGTTCTCTGCAGGCTCTTATTATTCTTACGGCAATTTCGCCTCTATTTGCAATTAAAACTTTTTTTATCATAATTTTATCCCTAAAGTCTAGTTTGATAGTTTAATTTTATCTCAAACTTACAAATTTTCATAATTTTATTAAATTTTGTAGTTACAATGTAACGAGTATTCAAAATGTGTTAAAGATATGTATAAAAAAACAGGCTCCCTTTGTTTTGAGAGCCTGTTTTTTTTATTTAGTTTATTGCTTATTTAACAAATTCAAAGAACAATTCGCCTTTTTCATTGAAATTAGCATAAAGATTATCTGTTTTTTCTATGATATTACCATCTTTGTATTTTATGCTGCCGAGTTCTTTTCCTGTATCTTCCATTATGTTTAATGTTTTTGTGCCGTCTTTAGCTGTAGTTACTTCATTAACATAATGAGAAGAAGGGCTTGATGTCATTTTGTAGCTGCCTTCTGCAGATTTGCCGAGGACTGTTGTCATAACAGGTTTTTTAGAAACTTTGCCGTCTTTTGCTACATAGTCAGTTACAGTAGTGATGAATTCAGGTTTTTGGTTAATGTTTACTCTTTCGTTACCTGATGCGGCAAATTCGTTTTTGCCTGTGACCGTACGTACTGTAGGTGCTTTTATTTCTTCAGTAACAGGAGCTTGCAGATGTCTTGGAGTTGTTTTATCTTTTGCTTCCTGCAGAGCATCAGCGAATTTTTTGTCAAGATTTACATCATCTGCTTTTGCTGCCGGTGCGAAATCGATTTTTCTTCTTCTAATCATTTTAATCATTTCGCCGTCTTTATTTTTAATAACAACCAGTCTATCGCCATTTTTACCATCGTAGATTCTGTATTTGTTTCCGTTTTTAGCCGTCATTTCTTTGACGCCTTCTTTGATTTGAGTCCACTGAGATTTAATAGTTGCACCTTTAACGCCTTTGCCTTTAGCAGCTTTAAAGATACCAAAGCCTAAAATAGCAAGAGCAGCAGCACCGCCTACGACTTTAGCTGCAGTGTGTTTGTTTTCTGCTTTATCTGCAGGAGCTTCTGCTACTGCAGCAGCTTTTGTTTCTTCAGCCTTAAAGCTTACTGCCGGTTTTAAAGCTTGTGCATTGATGGCTTGAATAGACATAGTTTTATTCCTTTACTTCTTTAACCTACATGTTATTTTGTATTCATGTTAAACCCCATGAACGCAAAATGTTGCTTTTTATTTTTGTGATATTTACAAACTGTAACATGCAAAAAATAAAAAACTTTAATCAACAGGCTATTCTACGTACATTAAAACCTGTCCGTATTCAACAGCTTCGCCGTCTTTTACACAAATTTGAGTAACTTTGCCGGAAACTTCTGATTCGATTTCGTTCATGAGTTTCATAGCTTCAATGATACATACAACCTGTCCTGTAGAAACTGTTGAACCAACTTCCACAAACGGTTTTGCACCCGGAGAAGAAGCAAGATAGAATGTGCCGACCATCGGAGATGTAATCGGTTTGCCTTTCGGGGCATCTTCTTTCTTTTCTTCTGCAGCAGCGGCAGCAGCAACAGGAGCAGCAGGAGCTGCGGCAACAGCCTGAGGCATGATTGTTTGTGCCTGTACAACTGTTTTTTCTTTTCTTACAACAATTGCGTTTTCGCCTTCTTCCAGTGTAAGTTCGCTCAGTTCACTGTCAGAAACCATTTTTACAAGTTGTTCAATGTATTCTAAATCAAAATTCATAACTTAGTCCTTTATCAATACAGTTTTTATAACTGTTATACTCTGTCAAGATATTCGTTTGTTCTGGTGTCGACTCTGATTCTGTCGCCGTTAGAAATAAAGAACGGAACGTTAACAACAGCACCTGTTTCGAGTGTTGCAGGTTTTGTGCCGCCTTGAGCAGTGTTGCCCTTTTCTGCAGGCGGAGTATCAACAACTTCGAGTTCAACGTGGTTTGGCATATCGAGTCCGATGATTTTGCCGTCGTGGAGCAGAATATTTACGTTCATATTTTCTTTCAAATATTTTACGCCGTCACCGATGTGGTCATCTGTTACTGCGAGTTGTTCGTAAGTTTCTGTATCCATCATGATGTAGTCAGCACCTTCTTTGTAAAGGTATTGCATTTCACGTTTGTCGAGGGTAGCTTTTGCTACTTTTTCACCTGCTCTGAATGTTTTTTCAACTACGTTCCCGGTTTCAACGTTTTTGAGTTTTGTTCTTACAAAAGCTGCGCCTTTACCCGGCTTTACGTGTAAAAATTCAACAACTGACCAGAGTCCGTTGTCCAATTCAAGTGTCAAACCTGTTTTTAAATCGTTTACTGAAATCATAGATTGTCCTCAATTATACTGATGTATAGAATCTTAACATAAAAATGAATACATGAGAAACTTTCCGCCTGATTTTTTAACAAAATTGTAAATAATATAAAAAAAATATAAGATTTTGTTATGACAATAGTGTATTTGTGTTTGGGTTCAAATTCAGGTGACAGACTCAAGCTTATCGAACAGGCGGTAGGCTTTTTGAACCTTGCACAGGATATAAAACTGATAAGAACGTCTGCACTGTATGAAACAGAGCCGTGGGGAGTAAAAAATCAGAACTGGTTTTTGAATATGGCTGTAGAAATCAAGACGTCTTTGAGTCCTCAGGATTTGTTGGTTAAACTGCAGAACATTGAAAGGACTCTTGGCAGAAACAGAGAAAAAGAAATCCGCTGGGGAGAGCGGCCTATAGATATTGATATTATTTTTTACGATAATTTGGTTTTGGAGTCTGATGTGCTGACAATTCCTCACAAATTTATGCACAAACGGGCTTTTGTACTTGTACCTTTGCTGGAGTTGATTCCGGATTTTGTACATCCTGTTTTTAACATAACAATTTCGCAATTGTATGATAATCTTGAAGAAGTTGAAGAAGTTTATTTGTACGGAACAAGAACAGATGACTAAGGTTTGTATAATAGGCGGCGGGCCTGCAGGGGTAATGGCTGCGATATTTGCCTCAAAAAATCCCGAAAACAAAATTTCTATTTTTGACAGGAGCATTATACTGAATACGATTCTGCCAACCGGCGGCGGGCGGTGTAATCTGGCATATTCTGAGTTTAATTTTAAGGAGCTTGCAAAACATTATCCACGGGGCGAAAAATTTTTGTACAGTGTTTTCTCGAGGTTTTCTACGGCCGATACCATAGATTTTTTTGAAACTATCGGCATAAAAACCTATACACAACAAGACTCGAGGATTTTCCCTGTTTCTGATTCGTCTAAAGATGTAAAACAGGCCTTGTTAAAACAAATTGAAAAACCGAATATAAAAAAGTTTTTTGAAAAAGTTGTAGAAATAAAGAAAACATCTGACGGCTTTTGCGTTTTAACGGATAAAAATACTTATTCGTTTGACAGTGTGGTGATTGCAACAGGCGGTAGAGGCTCGGGACAAAAACTGGCAAAGTCTCTCGGGCATAATATCGTTGATTTAAAACCTGCATTGAGTTCTTTAATTACGCTGGAAAAAGATTTTAACGCTTTGAGCGGAATAAGTTTGAAAAATATAGAGGCGCAGGTGTTTTTTGAAAACAAAAAGATAAAGACTCTTAGCGGAGATTTTTTGTTTACTCACACCGGAATTTCCGGCCCTTTGGTTTATAAAATTTCGTCTTATTGTGCGTATTTGAATTTTAATAAAAATAATCCGCTTAGAATTTGTTTGAATTTTGTCGGGAAGGATTTTCACGAATTTGACAGTGAGTTTTCGGAAATATTGAAAACTAATGCTCAGAAAGATATTGTTAATGTGACAGCGGAGTTTGTTCCGAAGAACCTTGCAATTGCGATTTTGGAAAAGGAAAAAATTGATTTGCATACAAAATCCGGCCAGATACGCAAAGTTGACAGGGAAAAAATTTCAAAGTCTTTGACCGCACTAAATTTTAATGCTGTTGATGTCACAAAAGGAGAAGAAATTGTTACAGCCGGCGGGGTTGACCTTCGGGAGATTGATTCAAAAACAATGGAGTCAAAGATTGTTAAGGGGTTGTATTTTTGCGGCGAGGTCATTGATGTTGACGGGCTGACAGGCGGGTTTAATTTGCAAAACTGCTGGTCAACCGGTTTTGTCGCAGGTAATGCGCTATTGTGATTGAATTAAATTTTCTTAATTTGGCACGAATTTGTTTTTTCACTATAATTGAAAATGTAATAAGAATTAAATACAAGGTGGATTTATAGTGATAAAAGAACAATATTTTCCTCAGGAGATTGAAAAAGAGTGGCAAAAAGTCTGGGAAGACAACAAATTCGGCAAAACTTACGATGATTCCGACAAGCCGAAATATTATGCACTGTCAATGTTTCCATACCCGTCAGGCAAACTGCACATGGGTCATGTCAGAAACTACACTATCACGGACGTAATTGCCCGTTTTAAAAAAATGCATGGTTTTAATGTGCTTCATCCGATAGGCTGGGACAGTTTCGGGCTTCCTGCAGAAAATGCTGCCATACAGCACAATGAAAACCCTGAAAAATGGACTGATGAAAATATTTCTTATATGAAAATGCAGCTTAAAAAACTCGGTCTTATGTATGACTGGGACAGAGAAGTTGCAACCTGCAAACCTGATTATTACAAATGGACTCAATGGCTTTTCTTGCAGCTTTATAAAAAAGGTCTGGCTTACAAAAAAGAAGCTGCAGTAAACTGGTGTGACGAATGTGCTACGGTTCTTGCAAATGAGCAGGTAATAGACGGCAAATGCTGGAGATGCGACAGTGTTGTTGAGAAAAAATATCTTTCTCAATGGTTTTTGAAAATTACTGATTATGCAGAACAGCTGTTGCAGGATATTGATAAGCTCGAAGGCTGGCCTGACAGCGTAAAAACAATGCAGAGAAACTGGATTGGCAAATCTCAAGGCGCAATTCTTAAGTTTAAAGTAAAAGAAATTGAAGGGCTGGAAATTCCTGTTTACACAACAAGACCCGACACGGTTTACGGTATCACTTATCTTGTTGTTGCTCCTGAATACAAGGATATAGAAAAACTGACAACTCCTGAACAAAAAGAGGCTGTAGAAGCATATAGAGCCAATGCACGCAAAATGACGGAAATCGAAAGACTTTCGACAGAACGTGTAAAAACAGGTGTACCGTTGGGTACTCACGCAATAAATCCTTTTAACGGCGAAGAGTTCCCGCTCTGGACTGCTGATTACGCACTCGTAGAATATGGTACAGGTGCTGTAATGGCTGTACCTACGCACGATGAAAGAGATTTTGATTTTGCAAAAAAATATAATCTTCCGATGAAGGTTGTAATCCAAAATCCGGAAAATCCTTCTGATTGTAAAGATGCTGCTTATACAGACCCCGGCGTGCTTGTAAATTCCGAAGAATTTAACGGAATGGAAAATGAAAAAGCTAAAAAAGCTATTACACAAAAGGCTGTGGATGGAGGATACGGCGAATTCAAAACTCAATACAGACTGCGTGACTGGTTGATTTCCCGTCAGAGATACTGGGGTGCGCCGATTCCGATAGTTTATTGTGAAAAATGCGGCCCTCAGCCGGTGCCGGAAGACCAGCTGCCCGTAAAATTGCCTGAGGATGTTGATTTTAAAGTGGTAGGAAAATCTCCTATTCTTACTTCAAAAACTTTCCTCGAAACAACATGTCCTGTTTGCGGCGGAAAAGCTACAAGAGAAACAGATACCATGGACACATTTATCTGTTCAAGCTGGTATTATTTGAGATATGCAGATGCAAAAAATTCAAATGCGCCGTTCAGCAAAGAACTTGTTAACAAGTGGCTGCCTGTAGATCAGTATGTCGGCGGTATTGAACATGCTATCTTGCACCTTTTGTATTCAAGATTCTTTACCAAAGCTTTAAAAGATTTGGGTCTTCTGGATTTTGACGAGCCTTTCAAAAATCTTTTGACACAGGGTATGGTGTTGAAAGACGGTTCTAAAATGTCAAAATCAAAGGGCAACACGGTTGACCCTGATGAAATATTTGAAAATTACGGTGCAGATACTGCGAGATTGTTTATCCTTTCAGATTCACCGCCGGCAAGAGATTTTGACTGGTCTGATGCAGGTGTGGAAGGCTGTTATAAATTTTTAAACAGAGTATGGAGATTGTATGCTTCGCAGCAGCAAAATCTTATTCTGGATTACAAACTGCCTGAAGATGTTTCTTCACTTTCCAAGGAAAACAACGACCTTGTCAGAACTACTCATATCGCTATTAAAGGCATTACACAGGATATTTCTAACGAATTCCAGTTCAATACTGTTATCTCAAAATACCGTGAGTTTGTTAATGCTATATATGATTATGCAGGCAAGAAATCAGAATTTTCTGAAGAGGACAAGAACGTGTTCAGCTTTGCAATGGTTACATTGTTAAAGTTGATGGCACCGACAACAGTTCACCTTACTGAAGAACTTTATCATCAGATGGGCGGCAAAGGTTCTATACACGAAACTCAATGGCCGGAATATGATGATAAACTTGCAAAAACAGCAGCAATTACACTCGTTGTGCAAATCAACGGCAAGGTAAAAGATAAGATAGAAGTGGATTCCGAATCTTCTAAAGAAGAGCTGGAAAAAGCTGCAATGGCAAGTGAAAAAATTAAGGAAGCTATTGACGGTAAACAGATTGTAAAAACAATCGTTGTTCCCGGCAGACTTGTTAATATTGTAGTGAAATAACGTTTATACCTTTGGGGTAAGCTCCAACCTCCGCTGTCACATGCTGGCGAAGAAAAGGACAGAGAGGAGGTGGGTATATGAAGAGACAAATAATAAGAAGCGCTCTAGTGGTGCTAGATGCGCTTCTTAAAGTTTTATTAATCTTCATATAGGGGGCGAACAACGGTTTAAATGTTATGGCATTTAGACCGTTTCCCTATATTTTTATTATAAACAATTTCTTCAAATATTCAAGTATGTGGCTATGTGCTTGGCCATGTGTGGTCTTAGGTTTGGGTTTAATAGGGAGATATTTCACGATAACTACTACAATCGTGATAGATTGTAACAATTTTTGTTAATTTTGTAAAAATTATTTTGTTTACGTGAAAAAATTTCTTGTTTTTTGTGTTTATATATATGTAGAAAGTGTAGGTGTTCTTTAATGTATAGTCCAATGTTTATGAGATTTTTAATCGGCCGAGACGCAGATGATTTTTTGGTAGAAGAAAAAGAAAAAGAAGAAAAAAGTTTTAGCGATAATGCTATTTATCGCTGCTCAAGATATGCTACTGTCCCTATAGAAATTAAAAAACACTAAAACAGGGCGGAAGGCTGTCACATTACGTCATAGTTACATATTAGAAAGATTTAAAAAAGCACACTATCTAAATAGTGTGCTTTTTTATTATTGATTTTTTTGTTAGGCGTTAGCTTCTATCAGAGCGTTGATTTCTGCTACCATAACATCCGGATCTACACCGTGAACTTTTGCACCTGCTTCAAGGTTTTCAAATCTTGCAGCAGCACAACCGATACAGCCAAGACCGTATTTTGCAAAAACTTCTAATGCTTCCGGGTGATTTTGAACTATATCGATTAATCCCATGTCTTTAGTTACTTTTCCTGCCATAATGAGTTATCCTTTCCAAACTTATTTTGACTTTTTTCTTAATTTCATTAATTAGATTATACATTAAAAAATACGAGTGTGGAGTGTATCGTGTCATTTTTAAAGCAAATCTTCAACAAACTTAAAGACTTTTTTTGCATACCTCAGGCTCCTGTGGGGCTGAAAGCAATGGGGATAAAAGCGAGGTATCTTGATAATGTAAACAATTTCAATTACAGCATGAACCGGTTTTATACGAGCATGGTGTCGCCTGTAAATGAACCGTTTTATTTTTTTAAACAGTCAAAATAATAAGGAAAAGGCTCTTGATAAAACAAGAGCCAATCTAAACACTTTTTAAAATATAAACTATATAAGGATTGTGTTTAGAAAAATTTGATTTACCATTCGATATAAACAAAGCCTGAAGCCCCATCACCGCCTTTACCAAGGATATTAGCAGAATTTAAACTTAGACCGCCTCCGCCGCCGCCGGAGCCAAAACTCAACGCGTTCATTCCGTCAGCTGCAGAAGTATAAATCATAGATTGTCCGTTCATATCTGCTGTTTTGCATTTTAAATAACCGCCGCACGCTCCAACTGAATCAGGCTTTTTTACAAAAGAAGAAGCCTCACCATTGTAACCGTACACTGTTTTTTTATCGTCCGAGTATACACAGTTTCTTGTTGAACTGCCGGCTTTTCCGCCCATGGCTTTTATTAAGTTTCCAAAACTCGACATTTCACCGTTAGTTGCTGGATGTTCTTTATCTGTTGCGCCTTTTCCGCCTTTGCCTATTTTTATCCTGATTTGTTCATTTTTTAAAGTATAAACCCCGACAGTTGATATGTCGCCTGCAGCGCCGCCTTCACCGCAATAATTGTTGTTAGATGCAACAATAGCTATACCGTCAGCACCGTTGCCGTTTAATATCTTTGCTACTGCATCATCGTTCCAAAAGCCGATAGTTGCTGCTCCGCTTCCGGGTATTGGTTTCATATTGTCAGGCAGATATTTTTTGGGGACAGATGGAGCTACCGTGCCATCTAAAAATCCTCCGTCACGCCCATTTGGTTCACCACCGCATGCATCGAAAGTGTCCCAACCAAAACACAGCAATTCACCTGTATTGTTTGCATAACCGCCGCTTGCAAGAACTTGCATGGAGTCTGTAGTAATAGAGCTTGCTGCGCCGTTTGTACTGCCAAAACATTTCTTTTCTTTTTTGTAAGACATTTCATATATAGGTATTTCTTTAAAATTTCCATGCAGCAAATCACTCACAACCATTTCTGTATGATAGTCCCATACAGGTTTTTCAAATTCTGTACAGCTGCCCAATTTGCCGCCTTCACCGACTTGAATGGACAGTACATCACCCTGTCTGAGTTCTGCTGTTTTAAGTTCCCATCCACCGGAACCGCCACTGTATTCTCCATCATTATCTCCTGTTTTACCGGCTCCGCCACCTCCTACAACAAGAAGGTCATAAGTGCCATCTTCGGGTATTGTATAGGTATCGGAAGACTGAAACATTTGTCTATCCAAATAATTGTAACCCAAACCGCCTCCGGCACCGCCGCCTGACACCATTATTATAAAGTCTTTTGCATTAACAGGAGGAGTAAATTCGCAATAATCATTTTCAGATGTTCCATTTGTTTCTACACCATCAATATCGGAAACAAAGTTGTGTTTTCCGCTTGCGTCGAGATAACAAAAATATTTGCCTGTTGAGAGCTTTTCGTTTCCGTTAAATTTATTACGATGTTTTTTTGTTATAACAGGAATTGAAGCCAGTGTAATAATACAAACTATTAATAATGTAATCAATGCTTCTGCAAGCGAAAATGCACTTTTGTGAATCATTTGAGGGATGTTTTTTTTCATACTGGCTCCTGAGATTAGTTTATAGTTTAAATAAATACAGCAAATTTAAAGTATTAATATAATATATATATCATTATATAATGTTTAACATTAAAAATCAACATGCATATTAAACAAAAACATTATTATAAAACTTTTGCTTTGAACAAATAATATAAAAACAAACAGGAATGGTTTTTATATGTCAGATTTAAAAAAAGCATTAGGTAAAAAAATTAAGCAGATACGAAAAGAAAAACAGCTTACACAGGAAAGACTGGCGGAGCTTATTAATATTGAAATTCCAAGTTTAAGCAATATAGAAACAGGCAAATTTGCACCGTCTATTGAAACACTGCAAAAATTAAGCGAGGTTTTGGAAGTTGAACCGTGGGAATTTTATTATTTTAATGAAATTTCCAATGAAAAAATGAAAAAAGTTATATATGAAAAAATGGATAAGAATCCTTCTTTGATAAAGGTTGTGTACAATTTTATTATTGCACTGGAAAGCTAGGCGGATTCTTTTTCTTCAAGGTTTTGTTTTTTATATGGAACTGCGTAAAGCTCGCCGTAGAATTTTTCCTGATACAAATCAACATCAGATTCAGGTTCTGCGGTCAAAAACAGCAGTGCAATGTATGCGGAAATTTTGTCTAAACCCAGCAGTGTAAGGGTTGTGAGTTCTACTTTTTCCTGTGTTTCGAAGATTTTTTTAAGGTTTTCGTGCAAAACCTCTACGCTTTTTTCAATATATTCATCGTGCGCAAGGTTTACAATATCATCCGGAGTGAGTCTTGCATAGGAGCGCACACGCCTTTTTGCACGTTCGTGAGCATTTTTTAGAGCCTGTTTTCTGTCCAGTTCTTCGTAGAATTGTAATTGTTTGATAAGGTCTTTTAAGTTGACCATGCGGCTTCTGTTCAGGCGGATGCTTGTTCTTCTTTGCAAAACTTCGTCTAAAGAAATGACATTGTTTGTGTTGATTTCTTCATCATCCCAGCTGTCATCTTGCATTTCAAAATCATCGTATTGCTCTTCTTCAATACCTTCTATCTGGTTTGCGTCAATACCTTCAAGAACATTGGATTTCAGTCTGAGCAAAATAGCAGCAAACAAGAGAGTTCTGCCTGTTAATCTTAGATTTTGTGCTTTCATCTGGAAAAGGTGAGCAAGATATTTGTCTGTGATATCCACAATATCAACGTTCCAGGGGTCAATCTTTCCGGTTTTTGCCATGTTTACGAGAATCTCTATACCATCAACCTGTTCGGCTGCAGCAGCCGGAGTGGAAGAGATGATATTCATTTCTTCGAGAACCTGTTCTCTTGGCATTGCGGCTTCGGGAACATAAAAATCACTATTCAAATTTGATTCGGCCGTTTCTGTCATTTTTTATCTTCCGTTTGCTTAATCCCTTAATTTTACTCCCGTGACACGGGTAATACCTTTTTCTTTTTGAGTTACACCGATTGTCCTATTAGCTGATTCTATCATAGGTTTGCGGTGGCTAACTACTACAAATTGCGTATTTTCTGCCTGAGTTTTTACCATATCGGCAAGTTTTTCAACATTTATACCGTCGAGGTTTGCATCTACTTCGTCAAAGGCATAGAAAGGTGCAGGCAGGTAACGCTGTATTGCAAATACAAACGCCAGAGCAGTGAGAGATTTTTCTCCGCCTGACATGAGGTTTAGTCTTGTTTTTTCTTTATCTCTGGGCTGTGCTTCTATGGACATACCGCCTGTGAAAGGCTGATCCGGATTGTCCAGAATCAAGGTGCCTTCGCCTTCCGAGAGTTTGTGGAAAATTTCTTTAAAGTTGTCGTTTATGTTGTTATATGTGTTCATAAACGTGTCTTTTTTAAGGTTTTCATAGCCCTGCATTCTGTCCATGATTTGATTTTTTTCATTAGACAGAGTGTCTATTTTTGTTTTTAACTCGTTCTGGCGTTCGGAAACTTCGTCATAAGATTTTATCGCACGCATGTTTACATCACCGAGTTCATCCATACGTTTTTGCAGTCTTTGGATTTTGCCTGTGATTTCTTCTACCGAGATTTCGATTTCCACAAGTTTAGAAATATCTATGCCGTTTTCTTTTAGTTCTTCTTTTACGCTTTCGAGCTGTGGTTCAAGTTCTCTTCTGCGAGCTTTAAAGGCTTCTATTTGCTCGTCGATTTTTTCAATGTTCAGAACAATAACATTTTTTTCTTTTTCTAGTTCAAGGAACTGGCTGTTTACCGCATCTCTTTCTGTTTGCAGTTCGATAAGTTTTTCGCCAAGTTCTTTTATTTTTTCTTCAAGAACTTCTATTTGTTTTTTAACTTCTTCTATTTCGCCTTTGTATTTTACTTTGTCCTGTTCATAAATTTGGATATCGGCAGTGAGTTTTTCGATTTCTTTTGATTTTGTATCAATAACATCATCGTGGAAAACAAGCGCCCTGTTAAAGCCATCTATTTCGTTGTTTGCACGGGCAATAGAAGATTCGATAAACTTAATTTCATTTTCTTTTTCTTCTGTTAATTTTTTGAGATTTTGAAGCTCTTCTGGTGTCATTTTTGCTTCAATTTCTTTTATTTCTTCATCAAGTTTTAAAGCTTGTTCATTATAAGAAACGAGTTTTTGTTCCATTTCGTCGAGGTCTTTTTCGATTTTTTGGATTTTTGGTTCTGTTTCTTTAATGTAATCCTGTTTTTCTTTAATGCTGTTTTCGTTGGACTCTGCCTGTGTAATGAGGTTTTGAAGCTCCATTTTTGCCTTGTTATATTCGGTCATGGAGTTTGAATAAGAGATTCTTACTTTGTCCAGTTTTATTTCAAGCTCTTCTTTTTTCTTGTTGAGGTCAGCATATTGTTTTTCAAACGCCTGTAATCGTTCTTTGAATTTTAAAAGCTCATCATCTTGTGTCTGGCTAAATTTTAGACCGCTGCGTTTTTGAGAACCGCCTGAGATAGAACCTGATTTTTCAAAGAGTTCGCCTGTAAGGGTGACCATTCTGTACTGGCCGATTAGTTTTCTTGCAGAATTGTAATCTTCTACAACAAGAGTTTCGCCCAGTGCGTGGAAAAATACGTTCAAATATTCGTCATCAAAATCAATAAGATTTATTGCAAAATCAATAACGCCTTTGTCTTTTGGAAGTTTTAGCGCACGTGGAGCTTTGCTTATCTTGTTCAGCGGCAAGAATGTTGCACGGCCTGCGTTGGCACTTTTTAAAACCTCGATAGCTATTCTGGCAGTTTCGTCATCGTCTACAACAACATTGGCCATCCTGCCGCCCATAGCCACTTCAAGCGCTGTTGAATACTCTTTGTCAACCTGCCCGAGCTGCGCCAGCGTAGCGTGGACGCCTTTGATTTTTGCATTCAGCACGGTATCAACAGCACGGCCAAAGTTCATTTCGTCAAATGCTTGCTTTTGTGCTTCCATTTGCGAGATTTTTTTGTAGGCGGTTTGTACATTGAATTGGACATCTATCAACTCATTTTTTGTTTTGTCGAGTTCGTAGAGGGTGTTTTCCTGAATCGTTTTAAAGTCCTGCAGCTCTTTGCCGAGTTCCTCTACCTGAACTTGTACACGGTCTTTGTTTCCGGCAAAGTTTTGTTTAAAGTCTTCCAGCTCTTTGAGTTTGTTTTTTGTGTCTTCAAGATTTTTGACGAGGTTGCTCAGTTCTGCCTCGAGTGGTGCCTGTGTCTGGATAATTTTTGTTTCTTCGTCTTTAAGAGTTTCGAGTTGTTTTCTCAGTTCGTTCCTCTGGGCAACATATTTGTCGGCACTCTGGTTCAGGCCTGCTACTTCTTGCAGTGTTTTTAACAAATCCTCGTGTTTCAGGGCTTTGTCTTCTTCAAGTTTTTTTATTTCTTGATTTTTTTCTTCGATATTGAGTTTTGTTTGTTCTTTTTTCTTTTTTTGTTCTTCAATACCGTTTTTAGCGTTTTCAATGGTTTTTAAGTTATCCTGAATACCCTTGTCAGCGTAAACAATGGCGGATTCTTTTCTGTCCACCTGACCTTTTAGTTCTTCGACTTGTTTTTTAACTTCGATTTGTTCTGCCTCGCCTTTTGCTTTGACAAGGTCGGAGAGTTCTTCGAGTTTTGTTTTTACTTTTAAAAGTTCTGTATCGAGCTTTTTGGCTTTTGATTCTTCTTCTTTTTTCTTTTTGTTGGCATCCAGTATACTTTCGTGAGAGCGTTCCAGCCCTTTTTTTATTTCAAAGTATTTTACTGTTGTAATTTTGCTTTCCAGCTCTGTTTTTTCGTCACGCAGTTTTTGGTATTTCAGGGCAACTTCTCTTTCTGCCTTGAGTTGTTCGAGCCTTGTTTCTACTTCTGAAAGAATCAAGAGGGAGTTTTGGACCCTAGCTTCTACGGTTCCGAGTTCGTTTTGTGCCTGTTCAATACGTCTGTCAAAGTCTGCAACCCCTGCTATTTCGTCTATTATTTTTCTTCTCTCCGTGTCAGAGCAGTTTGTGATAGACATTACGTCGTTTTGCATAATTACGTTGTAGCTGTTGGGGGTAATATTGTATTTTTCAAGCACCGTATGAATATCTGTGAGAGTGACTATTTTGTCATCCAGATAATATATGCTGTTGTAACCCTGAGAAGATTTTTTAATCTTACGTGCGACGGAAAATTCTTTTTCTTCAGCGTTTTCCGGTGCAAAAGTTACTTTTACAATAGCTTCGTTACGGCGTGTGTGGGTGGAGATTAACTGTGAAATTTTTTCTGCACGTAATGTACGTGAAGTTGACAGGCCAAGCGCAAACAGCACACTGTCAATAATGTTGCTTTTACCGGAGCCGTTCGGGCCGGATATAGTGGTAAAACCTTTTAAAAACGGTATGGTGATTTTGTTCGCAAAGGATTTGAAGTTGTCTATTTCTACTTCTTTAATGTACATTAAGTTGTTCTAATCCCCAGTCTAGACATTTTCATTGTCTTATAAAGAAAATTGTTAGTCAAAAAGGTTACAATATTTTACTATTTTATTTTGACTATTTTTTGCAGCGCAAAATTTTTAATTATTATGCTTAGGGCTTACAGGCGTTTTTGCGAAATCGGTTGTTTTGAATATTTTTCTAAATTTCATTAGCCTTTAGCACTAGATTTTGAAGGCTAATATTTTTTGTTCTGCGGCGGCGTGTGGCGGATTGAGAGAGTTAAAAAATCAGTTTACTTTGAATTCGGATAAGTATAGTAAACGGGTTTTTTTTATGAAGTCAGAGTCTTTTTATAATCAAAGTTTTTTTAAAAAATGTTTTATAACTTTTTGTATGGTATTTTTGCTTGCGCCATTGGCTTTTGCTGACAGTATAACTTCAAAACTAAACGAAATAGAAAACAGCTTTTACGGCTACAATTTAAGCGGAAATACAGAGCAGCGCCTTGCTCAAATAGAGCGTGATTTGTACGGAACGGTTTCAAACAAATCTCAAAAACTGCGTGCGGATAGAATTTATAAAGACTTGAGCCTCGGTGTAAATACCGGAGCAGCTGCTCCCGTTGCTCCCTTTTATCAACAGCAGGACACAATCTCTGAAAAACGTACAGAAGATATCGGGCCAAAAGCAGACGCAGGTATAAAATACCCTGTTGTGGACAGGTTAGAGGAGCAGGTTTTTAAAAAAGCTTATGCAAACGAAGATATTTATAACAGGCTTTCAAGACTGGAAAAGCAGGTCTTTAAAAAAGAAAGCACCGCTTCTTTGAACGAAAGAGTCGATGCTTTGCGGGACAAACTTTTAGGAGGGAATCAAAATGCGCTGGCTCAAATAGATCCGTTTAGCGAGGAAATTATTCTTGACAACGGCAAAAAATATTACGGAAATGACGGGAATGACTACAGCTACGGTGTTGATGATTCTCATTATAACTATTACAGCTATGAAAATTCTAAAAACCATATACAGCAGCCTGTTGAGCAGCAGGATTATTCTGATTATTCGAATTATTCCGAACGTTATGCCCAGAGTTATGATTTAGATGTTCTGGAAAAGCAGCTCTTTGGCAAAAGATATACCTCAGACCCGCCTTCCCAAAGACTTGCCCGTTTGGAAAACAAAGTGTTTCAGCGTACCTTTGGCGATGATGAGGAGGCTCGTACCCAGAGGCTTTTGGCAGTAACAACCGCTCAAAAAACTTCTAAAGAATACGACTCCAACAAGTGGGCGCAGCGTCTTAATACGGGCATTCAAATCGGAAGCATATTGCTCATGGTTCTTGCAATGATACTTTGACCCTGCTAATCGGGTACAATTCAGTACCCGATGCAGGTGTGTGAACTATAATTTATTAATTATAAAGGCCTGTAAAGATTTGCCCGAAGGTTGCGTCATAAACGCCCTGGATAGGGGAAAACATTTTGCTAAAAAATCCCCTTTTTGCAGGCTGTGTGTTGCAGTTGTTACAGGCAGGAAGATATGTCCTTTGCTGCACCGGCGCTACTATATAAGAAACAGGGGCTGCTGCACCTGTCGGAACACCCGTATAGTGCGGGTTTATAGAGCAGCTGTTAGTCGGATTTATCGGACATGATGCAAATGCTGATGTAGCAGCCAAAATCATGCCGGCTGCTGTTAGTGCAAATATCTTTTTCATATAACTTTTCTCCTTTTATTATTACGTGAATTGTTTCGACTCACATTCTTATTGTTACATTCCTGAAAATTTTTACATTACACTAACCGGCTAAGTAATTTTATAGTCCTATTTGATTACAATTCTGGACTAATTGACCAAATACCCTTAAAATATGCTATAATCTCCATAAATTAATTGATACAAATATGAAGGAGAGCCAAAAAGCCTATGTCAAATACAAAAAATACAATTTATTTTGTGGATGTAACAAACCGTGACGGGGTGCAAACCTCAAGGCTAGGGCTGGCAAAACTGCAAAAAACAATAATAAATATCATGCTGGATGATATGGGGATTACACAGTCGGAATTTGGCTTTCCAACTACAAAACACGAACTCAATTACCTGAACGGCAACCTCGAACTCGTGGACAGAGGCGTGATTAGAAAAACAAAACTATCAGGCTGGATGAGAGCTGTTGCCAAAGATGTGGCAGAGTCTTTTCAAAATGTTCCCAGATTGAAAAATGTGAACCTTTCTCAATCCACATCTGATCAAATGATTAACGGCAAATACGGCGGCAAAAAAACAAGAGAAGATATCTTAGCACAGACCCTTGAGGCTGTTGATACTGCCGTGACCTGCGGCGCACAGATTATCGGCGTGAATGCAGAGGATGCTTCAAGAAGTGATTTGGATTATTTAATAAAATACGCAAAAGAGTGTAAAAAACACGGGGCAAAGCGTTTTAGATACTGTGATACGCTTGGTTATGACGACCCGAAAACAGCTTATGAAAGAATTTATGAAATAGCAAAAGAAGCTCAAATTGATATGGAAATGCATTTTCACAATGATTTGGGCATGGCTGTCGGGTGTTCTGTCCTCGGCGCAAAAGCTGCTGTTGATGCGGGAGTGGATGCTTATATAAACACTGCAATCAACGGTATGGGCGAGCGTGCCGGTAATGCTGATTTGATTTCTTGTCTTCTGGCAGTGAAAAAATCCAGCGGTTTTGCCGGAAAGTATAATGTTGACCCGAATATTGATTTATCAAAGGCATGGAAACTTGCAAAATACACCTCACATGCTTTTGGTGTTCCGATTCCTGCCAATCAGCCTGCTGTGGGCGGAAATGCATTTGCTCATGAATCCGGCATCCATGCTGACGGAGCTTTAAAAGACAGAAGAAACTATGAGCTGTATGATTTTGAAGAACTCGGCAGAGGCGAACCTGAAATAGTAGAAACAGGCAGAATGATTACCGTAGGAGAATACGGCGGTATCAAAGGGTTCAGAAACGTTTATAAAAATCTTGAACTTGAGTTCCATGACGAAGATGAAGCCAGAAATATTCTGGAGCTGGCACGTTATGCCAATGTTCATACACAGCTGCCTTTGACGGATAGCGAGCTTAGATTTATTTATTATTATCCGGACATTGCGGCAAAAATTATGACTGTTACGCCGTATTATGCACCTACAGGCGAGTTGAAAAAACGTTTGGAAGCATCGGCAGGCATGATTTCTTCTTCTATAGTATAATTGGATTGTCAAAATTTGTGAGAGAGATATATGTCATCATTAAAAGCAAAAATTGAAGCAGTTTTATTTATCACGGCGCAGGCGCTTGAGGTCAAAGATATAGCCGAAATCCTTAAAGAAGATGAGGAAGTTGTGGAAGAAGCTTTGCTGGAGCTTATTATGGATTATTCCTCAAGAGAAGGTGCTTTGGAAATTGATGACGAAAACGGTTATATTTTGCAGGTAAAAGAAGACTACATGGATATTGTAGAGCAGCTTTGTCCGGTAGAATTGAAACCTGCTGTCTTAAAAACCTTGACAATTATTGCGCTCAAGGAGCCTATCAGACAGTCTTATTTAAAAGAACTGCGCTCCAATGCCTATGAACATGTGCAGGAGCTTTTGAAGATGGGTCTGATTTCACGCCACAGGGACAAAAACGGCCGTTCTTTCAATCTTAAAACTACACCGAAGTTTAAAGAGTATTTTAAACTCAAGGGAGATGCCAAAACTCTGGCAAAAATTATCGATATAGAAAAACAGGCACGTGAAAACGGTGAGGATATTGAAGATTCTATAGATTTGTCAGAATTTGTTGAAGAGAATTAAATTTTGAACGCAGGTTTTCTGCTCATTTCAGAAAAAGCGATAGCTGGCTTTGAGTATCTTTCGTCTTCTTGAATGCGTTTGTAGTAGTCTTTTACAAGCACAATCTGGTTTTTTATATTTTTAAATCCGTTTTCCATCAAATATTTTTCGATTTTATTGCCGTTTGTCTGGAATTTTTTGTTTCTGAAATACAGATTAAATTTTTTCTTTCGCATAAGTATCTGGCTAATCGAAAAATTGATTACATCGCACAAATAATCGTCAAATGCGCTTACCAAATCAACATTCAGGATAAAGTTTTCATTGTCGCTGGTTTGTATTGAAAAGTAGCCTTTGACGGAATGTTTTGAGCGGTCTTCTATTACATATTTAAAGAAAGAAGTTTTGTACAGTCCGCTGCATATAATATTTTCAAATTCTGCGGGAGTACGAGCCAGAGAATATCTGAAATACGGTGAAATCAATTCATTGTGAATGCTGGCAGCAACTGAGGCATCAGAGTTTTTGAAAGGACGGAAAAAGCCTTTGTCCAGAGATTGAGAGGTCAGTTTTACTTCTTCCATTTTCCACAGCTGCTCTGAGGCACAAACTCTGAATCCGCAGCCTTTGGAAAACAGCTCCAGCAGCTCTTCGTGGTTTTCGTCCACCTTTACGGTAAAGGTGTTTGCGCCCATGGCTCCGTATTTTGCTATCACATAGCTGATAAGCTGACGCCCTGTGTCGTAGCCGTTTTCATCAAGAAAAAGTTTTGAAATTCTCCAGCTTTGGGGATTTTTTACCTGCGGTTTCAGTGTGATGAGTCCTGTTATTTTGTCATCTTCTATTGCAACATAAGAATCCTGTGCAAATTTCAGGCTCAAAGGCAGGCATCTGTTGATTAGATTAATCGGAAAAGGAACGTATGCAGTGTAGTCCAGTATAGCGTCTGCACTGCTCAGGTTCGAAATCATAGAAATCATTTTTTTGAGCTTTGGAATATCGATTAAAGCCAAATTTCTAATCTTTGCCATAATATAAATATAACATTTTTTTCTTAAGTTACAAAGCCGTAAATGCATGATACAATAATTTTTGAAATGAAAATAAAGAAGATGAAGGAGATAGAATTATGGCGGCAGAACCAAAATTGATAGCAACTGTTCCAAGAAGTGCAACAGAACAATTACAAATTTCTATAAACGAATATAAAGGCAAAAGCTATCTAGATATGAGAATTTATTACACAACAGATGACGGGCTTAACTGGCTGCCTACAAAAAAAGGCGTTACAGTTTCTCCTGAAAATCTGGAATTGTTGAAAGATGCTATTGACGAAGCTATGAAAGAATTTATGGCTGTAGAGGATGCAGAATAAGAATTGTGTAACAATTGAAGAACAACAAGAGGGCATGTTGAATAAATATGCCCTTGTTCTTACCTGCATAAAGGGGTTGGGAGTAAAGACCTTTAGCTATCTTATCCCCGAAGAGATGAAACCTGTGATAAAAATCGGGCATCCGGTGCTGGTGCCTTTTGGCAGAATGGGGCTTATCAATGCTTATGTTGTCGGGTTTTCAAATTATCTGGCAGAAGGGATAAAGGCAAAAAATATTTCCAAAATCCTTGATGACACTCCGATTTTTGATATAAAGTATTTGAAATTTTTGGAATGGGTGGCTGATTATTACTTTTGTAATATCCAGAATGTCATAGAATGTGCTGTGCCGATGAAGTTTTTGAACGGTGTGCAAAAAACACAGTCGGAAAAATTTGTCGAGTTTAAAACTTTTGAAGGCGCAACAAAAAGACAGCTTGAGATTTTGGAGCTTTTAAAATCAAAAGGGCAAACAAGATTAATAGATTTTGAAAAACAAGCCAAAACTACCCGTGCAACAATTAACAAACTGGAAACTCTGGGCTGTGTGAAAGTTTTTGAGCAGGAGCTTTTCAGAAACCCGCTCGAGATTTTTAAACAGCAGGAACTGGAGCCGTTTCCTTTGCTTATGCCGGAGCAGGAACACGTCTACGAAGAGATAGAGAAAAGGCTCGGGTCTTTTTGTTCGATTTTGCTGCATGGTGTTACTTCTTCCGGAAAAACCGAGGTGTATTTTAAGGCAATAAAAAAGGTGCTGGAGCAGGGGAAAAATGTTTTGTTTCTGGCTCCTGAGATTGCGCTGGCTTCTGTATTGACGCAGAGGCTCTCAAGACGCTTCGGTACAGAAAAGACTGCTATATGGCATTCGAGTATTTCTGAGGGAGAAAAGTTTGATGTATGGAATAAAATTAAAAATAACGAAATAAATATACTCGCAGGCGCACGCTCGGCGGTTTTTGCTCCGTTAAAAAATATAGGGCTTATTATCATTGATGAAGAACACGAAAGCTCTTATAAACAGACAATGCCTGCTCCGAGATATGATGCGAGAAAAGTTGCGGAAAAACTTGCACAGTTGAATGACTGTCCCTTGCTTTCGGGCAGTGCAACTCCTGATATAAATACTTATTATAAGGCTTTGAATTCCGGCAATTTGCTTGAACTAAAAAAACGCTATAATGATTACCCTATGGCAAAAGTCCGTGTAATCGATATGAGAGAAGAGCATTTTAGAGCCAATCACGGTGTTTTTTCCAGAGCATTGGTTAGTGCAATAGAAAAAAATTTGAGGGATAAAAAGCAGACAATTATTCTGATGAATCGCAGAGGATTTTCTACCTATACCCAGTGTCTGGCATGCGGAGAGGTTATCCAGTGTCCCAAGTGCGCTATCCCGTTGATTTTTCATTTCCAAACACAGACTTTAAAATGTCATTATTGTGAGCATGAAGAGCCTCTTGTGACAACATGTCCGAAATGCGGAAGCGATGCATTGAGAAATTGCGGTACGGGAGTCCAAAAGGTAGAAATTATTGCAAAAAAATTGTTTCCGGATTGTACAATAGAGCGTCTGGACAGCGATGCAATGGCTAAGAAAAATCAGCATATTCAGATACTCAATGATTTTAGAAACGGAAAAATTGATATCTTAATCGGTACACAAATGCTGGCAAAAGGATTGGACAACCCTAATGTTACTCTTGTCGGGGTTATAAATGCGGACAACGGTTTTAATCTGCCGGATTTTCGTTCCTGCGAAAGGGGATTCCAATTGCTCACTCAGGTTGCGGGCCGTGCCGGACGTGGCGACAACCCCGGAGAGGTCTATTTTCAGACTTACAATCCCGAGTTTTTCGGGCTTGAAACAGCAAAAAATCAGGACTATTTAAGCTTTTATAAAACGGAAATCGAAGCGAGAGAAGATTTTGACTATCCGCCCTTTAGCCAGATTATTCGTATTGTTATTTCTTCAAAAAATCAGTTTAGGGCAGAAAGAAGCGCTCAGGAAATTGCAATGAGGTTGAAAAATATATTGGAACAGCACGCTCTCATTGAGCCTGTTGAGCTTTTAGGGCCGACTTCCTGCGTAATCGAGCGGCTGCAGGAGCATTATCGTTTTCAAATTTTGATTAAAAATAAATTGGGGCAAAAAGGCCACAGATTTGTTTTGTCTTTTGTAAAACAAATAAAATTACCCGAGGATATAAAACTTATTGTCGATGTCGACCCGATAGATATTTTGTAATTAATTTTGTAAACAAACCTTAATAAAAAGAGTGATTGTAACAAAATGTAAACACGAGTTTATTGACACCGAAAGTCAAGCCAGATAAGCTCTTCTGTAAGGTAAGGTAAGGGACGCTGGATTATGTCAAGATAGGCTGAAAAGTTCCGAATATAGATTTAAGATGAAAATAACGGGTCTATATAAGGAGCAAATATGAAGTATAACAAAAAACAAAACAGCCGAGAAGAAAAGTATGCATTTTCGTTGGCAGAAGCGTTAATTACATTGCTAATCGTGTGTTTAATTACATTGGCATCTATTCCGATTTTGACAAAGAAAAAACGTGATTTAAATACGGGTGACCATGGATACTGGATGTGTTCGCTCGATGATAATGGCAATGCAGTATACGCATCAAAAACAACAGACGGTTGGACACAGTCCGGCAGTATCGATTCTTGTACTTTTTATCCTCCAATAAATGCAAGAAACTTTGAAATTACAATTGTTGGCGGCGGTGGAGGCGGTGCCGCAGGAAATTCTATTTCTGATGTTAAAGAATTGTCTGGTGAAAATTCTCAAAATTTTATAGCCCCGGGTACAGGCTCGTATGAAATTTATCTTATTGGCGGAGGTGCTTCTGGGGGTAAAAGAAAAAATAATGCAAACCGCTGTCAGGAAAACCCCGGTGGTCCGGGCGGGTCTGGAGGATTTAGCCACAGAATTATTAATTTGGAATATGGGGCATCTTATACACTTGCCTCAGGGAAAGCTGGTTCAGGGGCGAGTTCAAATTGTGGGGATTCCGGTGGGGATTCTTATATTAAACTGTCATCGTCTGATACACGTATAGCAGAAGCAACAGGTGGCAAAGGCGGTCAATCCATGTGGAAACCGGCTTGTGGTGACAGGGGCGATGGATGTGATGTTGTAAGTGACGGACGTTGCAATTGGGCTGGATGTCCTGGCAGAGGCGGGTCTCCAAATGGTAAGTCAGGTTGGACTATAGGTCAGGACGGAAAAGATACAAGGCGTTCTGTTCCGCCATATTTATGCTCGTCTGCTTCTAGAAATTTATCTGGAAGTATTGGCGGGGTACAATGTGCAACTTTATTAAAAGACATTTTGAAAAAAACTGCTGAAGAATATGACTATGCATCGAATTCCAATTATTCAGAATATACAACTACAAGATACGGTCTGCCCTACGGCTATGGCGGTAAAGGGCAAAGTACCGGCCAGACATCTGGGCCAACACCCGGCGGCCCGGGATATTTAAGACTTTCATATTTTATTGTACATGCTGGTGGAGGCGGTAAAAGCGGCTATGTGAACAGACCGGCTGTAGTTCCATCTTTGAAAAGACTTATTGCATATCCGGGCAAAGGCGGACTCGGTGCTACAGCAGCAGATTCTAACGGGAGGCCTGGAGAAAGTACAACATGTACTATTGAAGCAAAAGATTACACATCGGAAAAAAGTGCATCAAGAGGTACTGGCGGAATCGCAATCTATAATACGGCAGCTTCAGCAGAAGCAAGAGATTCGCTTGCAGGTCAGGAGGGAGAAACCTCTCCTGTAAAATTGAGGACTTCAAATGCAATAGGCGGTCTTGGCGGTTTTCAAGCAGGTAATGCTTCAGAACACGGCGCAACTGGTCTGTTCAAAGATCGTAACTACTTTGGCGCAGGCGGCGGTGGCGGCGGTGCTAATAGCGAAGCCTGGGGTAAAGGCGGTAACGGCAACCCTGGTGCTGTAATTGTTGAATGGTAAGTTTTCCGTAACATAAAATTTTCTAAACACAATCCTTATATAGTTTATAGTTTAAAAATACAAGTGTTTAGAATCATGGCTCTGATTATATCAGAGCCTTTTCCTTTTGGGCAATTTTTAGTTGATTATATTTAATTGTTAATTTTTGTAATAATTCTTTTTTTTAATAGAAATTTTTTATTTTGAGGGTTTTTAAAAAAATCACGAAGTGTTCAGTGAAGAAAAATCTCCCCCGTTAAGTATTTACATGTAGTGCGAAACTTATTTAATAACTCCATAAACTCTATAACCTAACTACCAAAATTACTAACCGAATTATCGCCTTTGACCAAAATCAAAGGCTTTTTATTTTGTGCGGGTTAATTGTTTTTTGTGAGCCAGGCTACTGATTCTATGTGATAAGAGTGGCAGAACATGTCCACGGGCTGGATGTATTTTGTCATAAAACCGTTTTCGTGCAGATATTTTAAATCCCGAGCGAGCGTCGACGGATTGCAAGAAACATAGATTATGGCTTTTTTTGTCAGCTGTATTGCCCAGTCAAGAGATTGTTTTTCACAGCCTTTTCTCGGCGGGTCAAGCACGGTTACATCAAATTTTTCATTGTTTTTTACCAGTTGTTCAAATATTTTTTTTGCATCGCCGTTCAGTGCTTTTAGATTTTTTACAGAGTTTAAAACGATATTTTCTGCTGCGTCTTTTGTTGCCGAGGGAGCCTCTTCTACAGACACAACCTCTGATGCATTGTCAGATAGCCATATCCCGAAACTCGAAACTCCCGAGTATGCATCTAAGATTCTTGAGTTTGGATAGTTTGCTGCAATTATGTTTTTAACGGTATTAAAAATATTTTTGGCAGAGCCTATGTTTACCTGAAAAAAGCTGTTTGCTGAGATTTTGAAGGATTTGTCTTCGATTTTTTCGATAATATAATTTTCGCCCTGAATTTTTCTTGTATCATTTGTCATTATCAGGTTTGTTTTTTCTGTGTTGTAATTTATCAAACAGCCTTTTACGTGTGCAAATTCTGCCATGAGTTTTTTGGACAGTTTTTTGAATTTGTCACGAAGCACTGTGTCATTTACAACAAAAATAACAATGCATTCGTTTTGTGATTTGCTGTAGCGATAAACAATGTGGCGCAGGTCGCCTGTGTGCTTTTTTTCGTTGTAGCCGGAAATCTCAAGCTCCTGTGCTGTTTTTCTTATAAATTCTGTGATTTTATCAAGAATCTTTGGCTGAATGGGGCAGAATTTGATATTAACAAGCTCGTGAGAGCCTTTTTTGTAATATCCTGCTATCAATCTTTTAGAAACTTTTGTCTGGCTTACCGGATATTGTACTTTTGAGCGGAATTCTCTTGTTTCGGGACTTGGTATCACAGGCTTTACTTCAATTTCTTGTCCCAGTATTTTTTTTACTGTTTCAAAAACAATATTCTGTTTTTGTTCCAGTTGAAAATCATAATCCACAAACTGCCATCCGCAGCCGCCGCAAACATTGTGCATCGGGCAAAATGGTTTTACCCTGTGAGAGGACGGCTCTATTATTTCTTCAATAACTGCGCCGGCAAAGTTTTTGTTAGCTTTGGTTATTTTTACTTTGAGTTTGTCCTCAGGACATGCACCTTCTATAAATATCGGATACCCGTCAATTTTGGACAGGGCATCGCCTTCGTAGACAAGTTTTTGTGCGGTAAGTTCGATTATATCCCCGCCTTTAATGCGTTTTTCTTCAGCCATTTAGACAGCCTGTTCTTTTTCTGGTTTTTCTTCGATTTGTTGTGTCAGTACTTTATTTTCATCGACTTTGGTTACGCCGTGCTGGGTTTTGCCCCAGTCCATGGTTTTTTTGAAAAAGATAATTTTAAATACTATAAAGACTACAATCGGGAACCATACGCAGCATAGGAAAATACCTGTTTCGATTGCTTGAACAATACTTTGCCATCTTGAAAGGTGGTTGTATCTTCTTACACTGTACAAAAGTCCTACTGTAAAGAAACCGCAAACCACTACTGATACGAGTAATGACGACATTATGCAGTTTGGTGAATCTTTGACGTATTTAAATGCCTGAAAACAAATTTCTGAAATCAGCCAGAACGGAAGAATAAATTCTGTGATGTATGCAATCATGTCTATACTTACACGCAGGGACATGTCTTTAGAAAATAAAACACCCCAGAAATGTTCGAGATATCTTCTGATGCTTCCTTCGACCCAGCGTCTTCTTTGTTTCAAGAGCGGGATGAATTTTACAACTGCTTCTTCATAAACACAGACATCGGCGCAGAATCTGACGTCCCAACCTTTTATATGGAGCCTTGTGGACATATCAAGGTCATCTGTGATTGTATAGTTGTTCCAGCCGTCAATATCTTCAAGAGCTTCTCTTTTGATGAGTTCTCCGTTGCCTCTTAATTCTACTGCGCCTTTAATGGAGTTTCTTCCGACTTGAAAATGTGTATCAAGCGCATATTCATTATCCTGACAGCGTGTGAGGAAGTTTTCTTCTCTGTTTATGATTACTTTTCTTGCTTGAACAGCACCTACGTTGTCTTTTTCCAGATGCGGAACGAGTTTTGTTAAAAAGTCAGGATTTACTCTTGCATCCGCATCAAAAATCAATACTGCTTCGCCTTTTGACTGTGGAAGTGCTTCGTTCAGCACGGCAGATTTTCCTGGGAAGGCATTTTTGTCACGGATTATGGCTTTGACTTTTTCATATTTGTTCTGCAGCTCCAGCAGTTTTTCTGCTGTGTTATCTTCGCTTCTGTCGTCTATCAGGATTACTTCAAATTTTTCATAATCCATTGCCAGTACGTTTTCTACTGTTTTTTCTATAACATCCTGTTCGTTGTGTGCAGGAATCATTACGGAAACAAACGGCTTGTAGTTCCAGTTCAGTTCTTCAGGCTGTTTTTTAAGTTTAATTTTTTGGTGCTTGAGGGCAATTTGCATGTAAATGCAATAAAGCGTCATAAATCCGCAAAGGAACAATATTGCCCAGAAGGTAGACATGAAGTTCTGAAAAATGAACAAAAATAGCCATAGTGAAGCGATTATTATCGTTAAAACAATTCTTTCTATCAAACCCGACCCCTCTAAAGTGTCATTATGAACATATTATACCAGAATCTTTAATTATTTTGTAACAATAATAAACAATTCCAAAGAAAATCGCAATATTTTTATTTTACGATTATATAATTATATTTATCAATAGTTGTTACAAAACAAACGGAATACAAAATGACAAAAACCGCAATATATCCCGGAAGCTTTGATCCTATAACAAAAGGACATTTGGATGTACTGGCAAAAGCATCAAAAATGTTCGACAGGGTGATTATTGCTGTTTTGAATAATGATGCAAAAAAAGGTTTTTTGCCTACAGACGACAGAGTCGCTTTGATAGAAGAAGCTCTTAAAGAAATGGATTTGCACAATGTCGAGGTGGACAGTTTTGATGGTCTGACTATCGAATATGCAAAAAAAGTAGGTTCTGATATTTTAATCAGAGGACTGAGAGCTGTATCCGATTTTGAATACGAAATGCAGCTGTCCCAGACAAACAACGCTTTGGCTCCGTCTATTACTACGGTATTTTTAATTACAAAACCAAAATACAATTTTATTTCCTCAAGTACAGTTAAAGAAATTGCCAGATACGGTGGGGACATTTCTAAATTTGTTCCCGAAAGTGTGGTAAAATATTTTAATAATATATAAGAAAGGTAAAGACTAGATATGACACAACTTAGAATTAAAGAACTTTTAGGAAGAGCTAATTTGATATTAGACAAAGGTTTCCACTTCCTGCCCGGTTTTGTCATGGTAAAAAGTTCAGAAATGGAAGCTATTTTGGACAGAATTGATGCTTCTATCCCTGAAGATATAAAAGAGGCTGAATCTATTTTAAGACGTCGTGAAGAAATTCAAATAGAAGCTCAGCAAAGAGCAGAAAGAATTATTCAAGAAGCAAGAATGGAAGCGGAAAAAATTCTAAGTGAGTCTGAACTGTTAAATCAGGTTCAAAGAGAAGCTGAAAAAATTAAAGAACAGGTTCTCTCAGAGTGTCAGGAACTTAGAGATAAAACTATAGAAGAAGCTAAACAAATAAAAATTCAGGCAGAAGACGAAGCACACAGAACAAAAGAAGGTGCAGAAAATTATGCTGAACAAATCCTGAATAATATAGAATCTGATTTGTCACAGCTTCATACAATTGTTAAAAACGGTCAGTTGTATCTGGAAAAACTCAAAACAAGTTCTAACAGCGGCAATTACAACCAGCCTCAGCAATATGAAAACCAGCAGGAAGATTATACTGCTGCAAACTATCCGATGTAGTGTGTTGAGCTATTGCGCACCGAGTTTTGGGAACAATAATATAGATCCGTCGGTTTCTCTCCATTGAATGTAACCGATTTTGGGCTGCGAGCCTAAATCTATTACAGATACAAGAACCCAGTTTCCGCTGACTTTTTTGAGTATTATAGATTTTATTAAGGTGAAACCTGCGAGTTTTTGTGAATTTTCATCTGCACCGCTATAGATGCCTCTGTTTCTGTAATCTATGTTCTTCATATAATACAGGCCGTAGCGTCTGCCGTAAAAAGAATAAAAATCTCTCAATCCCCAGAAATCATCTTCGGAGCCGGCTTTTATCCAGCCTGAGGAGTTTGTTGTTTTGTCATAGATTATTTTGTACCAGTTGTCTTCGTTTTCATCTATTACCATACAAAAGGCCATGCCTTTGCTTTGAATTTGTGCGGCAAAGAGGGCAGATGGCTCTATTGTTTTGTTTTTGAGTTTTACTTCTGTATTTGTCCACTGCACTGTGTCTATGATTTGGGAGTCATAGCGGGGGTACAAATACAGTTTGAAACTTTTTGGCACCTGCAAAAAGCCTATTGTTTCTTTGCTCAAAGAGCCTGTGTAATATGGCATTACATCTGCCATTACAGGCAGATTAAACAAAAATAACAGAGAAAATAAAATTAAATATCTAAAAATTTTCATAATAAAGATTTATCACAAATTAAAAAAAAATTCATAAGCTATCTGATGTAAACATTTTTAATGTAAATATCCAAAAGATTTTTTATTTGTTCAAATTCAGTGTCGCTGTAAGTGGTGCAATCCTTAAAAGACGGGTCCAGTGTGGTGGAATTGACGAATTTTTGCAAATAGTATCTTTTTGCGCCTGTTAGCGTTTTGCCTATGTTTTCAAAGTCTTTAAAATCCAGCTGTGATTTTACAACCGTTGTGCGAAATTCGTACTCTATGCCGCAATGTATAATAAAATCAATGCTCTTTTGGATTTTAGCCGTGTCCGTATTTGTGCAGACAATGTTTTTATACTTATTCAAAGGTGCTTTTATATCCATTGCAATATAGTCGAGGCAGTTTTTTTCAGAGAGCTGTTTTATTATATCCGGATTTGTTCCGTTTGTGTCCAGTTTTACGAGAAAATTCAAACTTTTCAGTTTAAGAATAAAAGTTTCCAAATCCTTTTGCAATGTAGGCTCGCCGCCCGAAATGACAACAGCGTCGAGTTTGTGTTGTCTAGTTTTTAAAAAATCCAGAACAAAATTTTCGTCAAAACATTTGTTTTGTTTTGATATTTCGAGGATATCAGGATTGTGGCAGTATTCGCATCTAAAATTGCAGCCCTGTGTAAATACAACTGCCGCAATTTTAGAGGGATAATCCACCAGAGAAGATTTTTGTAAACCTGCTATTTTCATAATTTATTGTATGTTAAAGGTTTTTCTTGTTTTAAATTCTTCTGTTTTGCCTTCATTCCACTGGTTAACGGGGCTTATGTAGCCTACTACACGAGAAAAGACATCACAGTTTTCGCCGCATTCCGGACAGCTGAAGTGTTCTCCTGCCACATATCCGTGGGTCGGACACACACTGAAGGTGGGGGAGAATGTAAAATAAGGAAGTTTGTAGTTTGTGCATATTTTTTTGACGAGATTTTTGATTACTTTTGTGTCGTAAACCCTTTCGCCTGCGAATATATGCACTACTGTCCCGCCTGTATATTTTGTCTGCAGGTCATCTTGGTTGTCCAGCAGTTCAAAAATATCATCCGTATAATTCACGGGAAGCTGGGATGAGTTTGTATAAAACGGCTTTGCTCCGGTTTCGTATTCTTTTTGGTTGGCACAGGTTATATTTTCAAATTTTTGTTTATCAAGTTTTGCCAGCCTGTAGGTTGTGCCTTCTGCCGGAGTTGCTTCGAGGTTGTAGTTGTTGCCTGTTTCTTTCTGGAAGTTTGAGATTACATTTCGCATATAGCTCATGACTTTTAGCGCAAACTCTTTTCCTTCTTCATCGCCTATGCTTTTGTTCAAAAAGTTTTCACAGGCCTCATTCATCCCGACAAGACCGATTGTTGAAAAGTGGTTTTTCCAGTATTCGCCAAATCTTGCTTTTATATCTCTCAGGTAGAATTTTGTATACGGATAAAGATTTTTGTCCGTATAGTCTTCAATTACTTTTCTTTTGATTTCAAGACTTTCTCTGGCAAGTTCCATATTTCTGCACAGGATTTGAAAGAATTCGGCTTCTGATTTTGCGAGGTAGCCGATTCTGGGCAGGTTGATTGTCACTACTCCGACGGAACCTGTCAGCGGGTTTGAGCCAAAGAGGCCCCCGCCTCTGTATTGGAGTTCTCTGTTATCAATTCTCAAACGGCAGCACATAGAGCGGGCATCTTCCGGATTCATATCCGAGTTTATAAAATTTGAAAAATATGGGATGCCGTATTTTGCTGTCATTTCCCACAGTCCTTCAAGCTCGGGATTTTCCCAGTCAAAGTCTTTTGTAATATTGTATGTGGGAATCGGGAATGTAAAGACTTTGCCTGTTGCATCGCCTTGCATCATAATTTCAAAGTAGGCTTTGTTTATGAGATTCATCTCGTGCTGAAAATCTTTGTAAGTAGTTTCGAGCAGCTCTCCGCCTATAATGACCGGTGCATCGGCATAATAGGAAGGCACGGTTAAATCCATGGTTATATTTGTAAAAGGTGTCTGAAACCCTGTACGGGTAGGCACATTCAGGTTGAATATAAATTCCTGCATGGCTTGTTTTACCTGCGCATAGTCAAGGTTGTCATATTTTACAAACGGGGCAAGCAGTGTATCAAAGTTCGAAAATGCCTGTGCGCCTGCTGCTTCGCCTTGCATTGTATAAAGAAAATTTACTATTTGTCCTAATGCTGTTCTAAAATGCTTTGCCGGAGCGCATTTGATTTTTCCGTCCACTCCGGTAAAGCCTTCCATCAAAAGGTCTTTCAAATCCCAGCCCACACAGTAGGTAGATATTATGTTCAGGTCGTGAATATGGATATCACCGTTTTCGTGGGCGTGTTTTATTTCCGGCGTGTAGATTTTATTCAACCAGTAGTTTTTGCTTATTTCAGAGGCAATGTAGTTATTCAATCCCTGAATTGAATAGGTCATATTTGAGTTTTCTTTGACCTGCCAGTCCAGTTTTTTTAAATAGTCATCGACGAGTTTTATATTCTTGTCAATGAAGGACAAATTTGTTTCTGCATTTTTTGTTGTGTAGGGGTTTGTTGCAGAATTGTTTTGTGCAAGTTTTAAAAAACCGTCTTGCACACGGCCGGTGTGTGTGTTTGATACCATAAAAAATCTCCTTGTCTCGAAGTAATACATACCAGATAAGCATTCCGACTATCTCACTATTTTTTATTTAGCGAGGTTTTTGCACAAATTTTAGTTTAAATTTAGGCAAAAACACGGCTGCGGACCAGTGAGGGACTTTCACCCTGCTTTCCTTAAATGGTAAATTTTATGATAATACTTTTTTAAATTTCGGTCAATAATATAAAGAAACTATTTGTCTGACCCGTATCCTACAACCTGTGCAAATAGTACTTCTTCACCGAGTTTTAGCTCCAGTTTGTAGTTGAGCGCACTGCTGTTGACACCGTAGAGAAATATTGTGTTCAGTCCGTTTGCTGCGCTGAACAGGTATACATTTTGACCTATAAAACCGCAGTCTACACTGGCAAGGGCTTTGCTCTGTCTGGACAGGTCAGCTACATAAAGCAATATCAAAGGTGCTTTTGTTCCGACAATCGGCTTTATATCTTCTTTGCTGAAGCCTACAAGATTGTGCATTTTGGGGTCATATTTGTAGATTCCGTCATCGAGTGCGGCATAAATAGTAATAACCTGTGCATTCAAGGCACTTGGGGCAGTGCGTTTGCCGTCAGGTCTGTTGATACCGTCTGCAGCCCAGAGCATGTCTGACAGTACCTGCAGAGGAATTTCTTTTTTGGAGGTAAATTTTGTTGAAGAATGACGGTTTTTAAAAGCTTCCATTATCGGCATACCGCCTGTTACATTAGGTTCCGGTAATTTTATATCTTCAAGAACAACTTTTGCATCTGCAATAGCTGCACCAAAAATCATGCCTGTCATAACACATAAAGAAACCAATAAATTTTTCATTTTTTTCATAGTGAACTTACCTTCTCTGTTTGTATTTGTAGTAAATTTTTGTCGAAATCATCAAAATCCGAAATTATTCCGGTGACAGCAGGAACAGTTTCATACAATTCCCGTGTTTCCATGGATTCTATTGCAATAATTTTTCCTATACCGGCACGTTTGGCTGCTTCTATGCCTGATAGAGCATCTTCTACAACAATGCACTCAGCAGGTGAGAGTCCGAGTTTTTGTGCTGCGAGTATGTAGATGTCGGGTTCCGGTTTTCCTTTTATTTTTCCGTCATCGTAGACTATTTTTTCTACATCAAACCATCTGTCCAGACCGAACCCTTTGATAAAGAAATTTACGTTTACACCTTCTGACATTGTAGCAATGGTGTGAGGGATTTTGTTTTCGCACAAATAATCCAAAAATGCCACAGCCCCTTTTGCCAGTTTAAAATTTTCTTTGTCATTGGCGCACATTTCACGGTATATGGCTTCTTTTTCGTCCTGACATTTTTTGACAAGTTCTTTGTCAGGTTGTTTGCCGATGAGGTATTTTATAATGTCTTCGTTTGTGCGGCCAAACATGTAGTTGCGCATTTCTTCATCTGTGAAAGGTGTACCTCTTAGCTTTTTAGAGTATTCTCTCCAGGCTTCGAGATGTTTTTTGGAATCCCAGAATAAAGTTCCGTTAAAATCAAAAATTATGCCTTTATATGTTTTTTGCGTCATTATTTTACCATTTGTTGTAGTGTATTCTTGATGAGTCGTATCTTTTCGGGCGTGGAGTTTTGTTTTCTGCATAGCCCAAAGAAATTAAAGCAAAGGGTTTTATGTGCTGCGGCAGTTCAAAGCGTTTTGTAAAGTCAGCCATGGTTTCTTCCCATGGGTAAATCCCCATCCAGCAAGTGTCAAGGCCGAGTGCTTTTGCACACAAAAGCATATTTTCAATAGCAGCGGAACAATCAACCTGATAAAATCCCGGTGCCATTTCTTTTTCTGTGTCGCCGCACACCATTATACAAACCGGAGCAGTGGAAAGAGCCGATGCATAAGGGTGCATTGCTTTTATTTCTTGTATCAAATCTTTTTCGTTAAAAACAACAAAGTGCCATGGCTGTTTGTTGCAGCCTGAGGGTGCAAACATTCCCGCTCTTAAAATTTCATCAACGATATCGGGATTTACCTCTTTATCAATATATTTTCTTACACTCCGTCTGTCATAAATTGTGTCGATTGTATTTTCCATTTAATCCCCCCAACTGTTTTTTAGATTTTAGAATACAGATTTTTTGCATATTTTCAAGCTATTCCTCTATTACATAGCTGATTATATCATACAAATATCCCCACATGATATTAACCAGGTGGGGATGTTTAAAATTTTTATTGAATTAAAAATTTTACTTTTGTTCCAGTTCCAAAAGCTGTTCGTAGAGTTTTATCTGTTCATCTGTAAGGTCTTTTGGAATAGCAAGGCTGATTTTTACGTTCAGGTTGCCGTATCCGCCTGATTTTTGAGGCAGGCCGAGGCCCTTTAATCTTAAAACTGCTCCGCAGGAAGTTTTTTGCGGGATTTTTATATTTATATTGCCGTGCAGTGTCTGGATTTCTTTTTTTGTTCCGACAACGGCTTCTGCCGGAGTGATTTCTATTGTTTTTGTTAAATCAGTTCCGTTGATTGTGTATTCTTTGTCCGCAAATTTAACAACAAGGAATAAATCTCCTTTTGTGTTTCCGGAACCTGTTTTTCCTTCGCCTTTAAGACGAATTTTTTGTCCTTCTTTTACCTCGAGCGGGATTTTTACATTCAGATTTTTTGTATATGTGACAAATCCTGTGCCGTGGCATTGGCTGCACATAGAGCCTACACCCGAGCAGTTTGTGCATTTTTCAAGGTTGTTTATGCGTACACTCACGGGTTTTTGGTTGAAGATATCTTTTGCGCTGACTTTTATTTCCTGTGTAATATTCAGGTCTTGAGCGGGTTTTTGTGCTTTTGCTCTTGAAGATGAAGAAGCACGTGAAGAAAAACCGCCGCCAAAGTCATCATAAAAAGATGCACCGCCTCTTGAGCGGGAAGAAGTTGCACCACCTGAGAAACCGCCGCCGAACAAACTTGTAAAGAAGTCGGAAAATCCGCCTAAATCTTCAAAATTTATACCGGAGGTGCTGTATTGATACTGTTGTCCGCCGCCAAATCCGAAGTTTTCAAACCCCGGAGGCGGAGTATAGTTTGCGCCGGCCTGCCAGTTTGAACCCAGACTGTCATATCTTGCTCTTTTATCTTTATCGCCCAGAACTTCAAAGGCTTCGTTTATATCTTTAAATTTTGCAGAAGCTTCGGGGGTTTTGTTTACATCAGGGTGATATTTTTTGGCGAGTTTACGATATGCTGATTTTATTTCGTTCTGTGTTGCATCTCTTTTGACGCCCAAAATTTGATAGTAATCTTTATATTCCATAATTTTGTTATCAGCTCCGTTGGTTACTTATATTCTTATTTTATTACAAAATATGCACTACTTAGTTGATTTTAATTATTTATTAATAAACTATTCTAAAAATTGTCCGATAATATATTTATAGGATTACGTAATTCGATACTAAAATAAGCTTATGAAAAATTTTATCTCTAAGTTGTCAGTTGTATTGTTTATAATTGTCCTGCTAAATACAGGACTGTGTGCTGACGCTAAAAAAAATCAAAAAGATAAAATTGTTCCCCAAACAGGCAAGGTAGAAACAGTTGAGGAAGAAAAAGATGCAAATTTGGTACCTGTGCCATACGAAGGGATTTTGTCGCAGTCTTCTTTTAAAATTAATGCAATAGACCCCTCAGGAGGCGGTAATTTTACGGGTAATTTTTACCCCGGCGGCAGAGGTGCAAACCAGCTTGTTATTTATACAAGAAATTTTGGCGGCAGGACAGGTACAAATGAATTCGGCGCAGAGGCTATTGTTGTAGACAATACTGTTGTACAAATAAGCGGTGCGGATTCTATTATCCCCAAAAACGGCTTTGTCATTAGCGGACACGGCAGAGCAAAAACATGGATGAACGAAAATCTTACTGTAGGGACAAAAATCCTTGTAGATTCTAGGAATATGATTCTTAATTCTTATCTGACAAACGACAGCTTTATTTTTGCAACAAAGGAAAAAATTAAAGAAATCGATCAGATAATGCGTTATTACAAAGACAACGACATATATTACGATGATTCTATAGCGCATGATTATGTTACAAAAGCACTGGACAATTTGAAACGGGCAAACAGACACCCTGATGATACCCAAAAGTATTCATCTATGGCAATCAGTGCTGCGAACAAGGCTCTGCAATATGCTCTGCCTTATTACAAAAACGAATTTAAGGGCGTATGGCTCAGACCTACAGAAAAAACTCCAGCCGAAATAGAAAAAACTCTTGATAGAGTCAAAAAATACGGCATAGAAACAATCTTTCTGGAAACTTATTATCAGGGCAAGACAATTTTTCCTTCGGAAACGTTTGCAAAATATGGTGTGCAGCCGCAAAGGCCGGAGTTTATAGGATTTGACCCTTTGCAAATCTGGATTAGCGAAGCTCATAAAAGAGGGCTGAAGGTATATATCTGGTTTGAAACTTTTTATGCCGGCCCTGAAAATCCTATGAACAATCCGATGAATGTAATTTCCGTGTATCCGAAGTGGGCTAATGTCACAAAAATGAAATACAATTCGCCCACGCCTGTTGCTTCTTTGTCGGAGCATAACGGATATTTCCTTGACCCTGCAAATCCCGAAGTACAGGCATATCTTTTGACCCTGCTTGAAGAAATAATTACAAAATACAAACCGGACGGCATAAATCTTGATTATATCAGATATCCTCAAAGTATCAGTGCAAATTTTGCCGGTTATGAACTTTCAAACTGGGGTTATACAGAATATGCAAGAAACGAATTTAAATCCGCAATGAATGTTGACCCGATTGATGTAAAATACGGCACACCGCAGTGGGATGCTTGGGCAAAATACCGTCAGAATAAGATTTCGAGTTTTGTATTTAAAGCAAAAAGACTTACTGCAAAATATAATATCCCTGTTACGGCTGTTATTTTTCCTGACAGATTTAAAAGTATGGAAGTAAAAATGCAAGACTGGAAAACATGGTCTGATAACAATTATATAGATGCATTTACGCCTTTGATTTTGACCTGTGATAAGGACACTGCTGTTTATCTAATCAATGATATAAGACAAAATTCCAAACCGACTACAAAGATATATCCGGGGTTGTTTGTTGCATTTATGAACGGAAAGCCGGATGACCTTTTGCGGCAGCTTCATGAAAGCAGAAAACTCAAAACCTCCGGTATTGTGTTGTTTGACTTTGCGCATCTTGATAAAAAGTATACGGATGTCCTGCTGACAAATGCCTTTACTCCTAGTACTCCGTCCAAAACAACATTGTCAAAGCAAACTGAAGCAGGAAAAAAAGTTATACAAAAAGAAGAAAAACCAAAGAAATTTAAATGGTTTAAACGTAAAAAAGAAAAACTTACTGCTGCTGCAGCTCAAAACAGTACAAAACAGACAAAAAATTAACCTCTGTAGCTTTCTGTTTTGTTAGCTTTTTGCAGTGCATTTTTTAATGAATCCAGAATGTTTTCGATAAGTTTGTGAGCTTTTTCTGTTTTTAAAAATTTTTTAATTTCTGCTGCACTCTGCGGCTTCAAAAATGTGTAGGAGTTCAATCCTTTTTTGTCGTTTACTTCTACTTTCACTACTGTATGGGTGCCGTTTCTTGCTGCGGAAATATAAGCTTTGTCCCCGATATTTGCACAATCAACAGGTATTTTGGGAGTTTTTGGGGATTGGCCTATTTTTTCGGAAAGAATATTGCAGGCTTTTTTTATAGAATTTGTTTGAGAGGATTTGAATGCAATAGTGTTAGTTGTGCCGATTTTGTTCATAGTTTTTAAAACCTTTTCTATGGTTAATTAATACACGTAAAGAAAAAATTTAACACTTTGAAGGTCAAACTGTAACATTTGTTAATGAGCCAGTTTAAAGAGAGTTTCTGCTTTTAAAATCGGAGCAAATCCCTCCGGAAGTTCCGGAAAAACCGGAGATGCCAGATTTTTTTCTTCTGATTTTTTTAAAGCACCCCAGATTTTTGACATATATTCTTGCATGTATTTTTTATGGGCATTTGGTTTTTGCAAAAGCTTTTTGTATTCTTTTGCATATTCATTGAAAAGTTTTAGTTGTTCTTCGTTAAGTTTTGAGGTATCAACATTTTTGCCCAGACTCATGTCATAGCGGTAATGTTCTACATCGCCCCACGGGTTTGTAAATTTTCCGCCGACCTGAACTTCTGTGTTGATATCATGTGTTTTTGAATTTATGTTTACACGGGTGTAACCTGTTTTTTTCTCGGCATCAACGGCTATTGTGTTGCGCTTTTTGCCGAAAATGTCTTTGAAAATCAGCTGTGCAAAGTCATCACAAACATCCTGTTGAGCATAGGGTTTTATGCCTTTGCCGTGATAGTTTTCTACTGTTGATACGGAAAAATTCGGGTTCTTTTTTGTATGGTTGTAGATTGCACGCATGATTTTGTCTATATCGGAATCTGCCGCCGTGTATCTGATGCCTGCAGAGTCACCGACAATTTCGCCGACTCCTTTTTTGCCGAAAATTATTGCCAGAACATCATCTCTTTTGTTTTCGTATGTATCAAAATTTTCTTTGAGATATCTTACTATCTTTTTTTCTGTAGAATCCAGCGACTTGAACCTTACGGAAACATCAGCATTTACGCCGGCTTCTTTGAGTATTTGATGCGCTGTAGTTTCAATTTGTTGTTTTTTTTCTTTTGTGAGTTCCGCAGCAATTTTTTTTGCGGCACGTTTTACCGTGTGCGGTTTGCTCAGTGAATTGACAAATGCGTCAAACATTGTGGGTCTGATTACCATACTAAATTAAAATAACTCCTAAAAAACTAACCTTATATGTTAATAAACAAATTCTATGAAAAATAATTGCCTTTCAATTAACTGACAGGTTATAAATATTTACAAAACAACAATTGTATTCACAATTTTTCTGCGCTATCCTCTTAATTAATTCAAAAAAGAAGATTATACAGGAGTTGTTATGAAAAAAATATTATCATTGATTTTGATGACATTTGTTATTATAGGAGTGTCTACACTAAAAGGCTATGCAAAAGAAGATGCAGCCAAAATTGAAATGCTGCCTGTTTTTTCTGCTCAGACAAATGCACAAAACAGATTGTGGGTAGGTACTTTTCAGATTGTCTGGAATGAATTTATGGACAATATTTTGAAGGGGCCTGTGTTATTTAAAAATTATGAATCCGAGCTTGCAAATCAGTTGAACAAGCAGGAATTTAAAAAATCCATGATATCTGAAGATTCTTACTATACAGCTTATGGAGAAACTACACTTGCATTAAAAGAACAGATAGAAAAAGCTATCATGGAAAAATTTAATGAAACAAGCGATGTGCTGGACAAAATAGACTGGACAGACCCTAACAACGCTTACCTTTTGTATGCAATGCTGAAGAAAGATTTTACATATTCTGCAAGATTTGAAATTTTGCCGGCAGAAAAATTTAACAACAGCAAAACTCAATACAAATATTTTGGTATAAACGAAAAAAGCAGACCGGAACAATACAGCAGTGTAAAGGTTCTCTTCTACAACAATCCGTTTGATTATGCTGTTGCTTTGCAGGGAAATAATGACGAAGTAATTTTGTACCGTACAAATTCTGACAAAACTTTCAAAAATTTGTATGCTGATTTGACTAAAAAAACTGAAAAATACAGAGGAAACAGAGCCTTTGTTCAGGGTGACAAATTAAAAATTCCTTTTATTTCCGTAAAACAGGATATAGACTATCAGGCACTTTGCGGTCATGAAATTTTAAATACGGACAGATTGTATATAGGCAAAGCTCTTAATACCGTTGATTTTAATATGAATAATACAGGCGTAAAACTCAAGAGCGAAGCTGCTATGAGCATAATGACAATGTCTTTGATGCCGGAAATGAAAAAACAAAGAGGCAGAAATTTCTATTTTAACAATACTTTTGCACTGTTCCTTAAAGAAAAAGACAAATCTATGCCTTATTATGCAATGAGAGTTAAGAATATGGAATTGTATAAATATACGGGAGAAATACACTAAATGACAGTTTATACAGAGCATTTTTTGATTAATACTCACGGTTTTACTGACATAATTGATATTACACAAAAAGTAAAATCAGCGGTTTATCAGCATAATCTAAAAAACGGCTGTGTTATAGTTGCTTTGCCCGGCAGTACAGCTTCTATCACTACGATAGAGTATGAACCGGGACTGGTAAAAGATTTGCCCGATGTGTTGGACGAAATAGCACCAATGGACAAAAACTATCATCACGATGACACATGGCATGACGGCAACGGATATGCCCACATCAGAGCTGCAATGCTCGGCAGCTCTGTCACCGTGCCATTGATAGACGGGGCATTGCTTTTGGGAACATGGCAGCAGATTGTTCTTATAGATTTTGACAACAAACCAAGAGCAAGAAATGTTTATGTTCAAATTATTACTTAATTTGTCTGTGCGGTTTTTTGAAAAATAAGGATACTCTTATGATAGCAGCGGATTGTAATTTATTGGCGTTGAATAATCCTGATGATATCCTGCCTTATCCGAATTACAAATCAGGTCTTTTAGATAAGGACAAGGGGTATATAAAATTCGGGTATCCGTCTTCTACATATCCTATTTTGAATATGCCGTTTATTCTCGAGGATTTTGAGGGGAATACTCTTCCCCCCGGACATTACGAGATAGTGCTTTCTCCTGACAGAAATATGCTTTATTTTGTAGAATCAAATAAAATAAAAGCCTCTGTTCCTGTTGCAAAGCTTGTTGAAAAAATGGTGTCTGAGGAAGAAGAAAGAAAACGTATAGAAGAAAAAGAAAAACTCGCCAAAAAATATAAAAACAATCCGAGAAAACGTCCTTTGGACCAGACAGAAAGAAAGCGTCAGGCAGGCATGGAGGCATCTATTGATGATTCCAATCCTGATTATTACATACTGAGGTACAAAAATGGGAATATACAGGCCACCGGCTATATTCTAAAATAAGTTACTTGGCGAGGTTGCCGACTTGATTTCTTCCGTTTTCTTTTGCTGCATATAGGCAGTCATCAGCGTATTTAATCATTTCCTGAGGGGTCATTCCGTCTTGCGGATATGTAGAAACACCCAGACTTATCGTTACTTTTACTTCGTTTCCGTTAACGATTTTTAGAGGATGTTCACTCACCGCATTACAGATTTTTTGTGCTGTTGTTATTGCATCTTGGTTATTTGTGTTTGTGAGGATTATGGACATTTCTTCACCACCGTAGCGGCAGACTATGTCCGTGCTTCTTACATTCTTTTTCAAAATTTGTGCAACCTGTCTTAAAACAGCATCGCCTGACTGGTGGCCGTATGTATCATTGAATTTTTTGAAGAAATCAATATCTATCATAATTAGAGAAAAAGGTTTGTTGTATCTTTTGCCTGTTTCTATATTCTGGAGCATTTGTTCCTGAAAATATCTGTGGTTGTATAGTTCTGTAAGCCCGTCAGTTGTGGCAAGAGCATAAGTGTATTCCAAATCTCTGGATTTTAAAATATACTTTGCAAGGTAACAGGCAATAAATACCAGTAAAATAGAAGCAAGCTGTATAATAATTCCGACCCATATATTGAACCAGAACATTATTGCTGTTGCCGCAATGGCATAAATTGTGCCTGTCAAAATGGCAGCGAGCGACGATATGACGGTTGATTCGCTTCTTATTACCAGCAGTCCTACGAACAAGCTTAATAAAAGGCTAATCAAAACATCTGTCCACAGCGGAACTCTTTTTATAAAATTGTTGTCCAGTATGTTGTTTACGAAAGTTGTGTGTATTTCCACACCCGGAAAAATTCTGTCAGTAGGCACGCTTTTGAGGTCGAACAGCGAGGTTGCACTGGTGCCGATGTAGACGATTTTGTCTTTAAAATAGTTTTCCGGTATAAGTTTTGTACCTTCGTAGATATTTTTTTCGGCTTTCCACATTGGAATATATTCAAATGTGTTGTGGCTGTTTATGCCGCTTGGGCCGTACCAGTTTATTATAGCGGAACCGTTGATTGTGAGAGGGATTGTTCTTTCTCCTATCAAAAGGTTGCCGTATTTGTCTATTTTAAAGTCTTTTATTTTTAGATTTTCTTTTTGTTCAAGGTATTTTAATGCAACTTTGAGTGCAAGATGCGGGTAGTAGTTGTCTTTGTACACAACAAAAGGCGGCAAATCTCTTGCTATGCCGTCTTCTCCTCTGACGAGGTTTATGTGGCCTATGTTGGGTGTTGTGTACAAAATAGCATCAATAATAGCTCTGCAGTTTGAAAATGTGAGCATATCATTTTTTATGTTTACGTTTGATTCGTTCCGGATATTTGCTTTTAACGCTTCCGGAAGGTCAACTGGTTTTCTTAAATCAAAAGACTGGTTGTCAAAATTTATTGAGGTAAAAACATTGTCATATTTTGCTATGTTTTTAGCGAGTTTGTTATCGGCATCGTTGCTGCTTTTTAATGATTTTACAAACATCAAATCAAAAGCGATTGCAGCAGGATGTTGTTTTTCGAGATAGGTTATTATGTCTGCATAAATATTTCTGGAAATAGGCCATTCGCCGTATTTTCCGAGCAGATACTCATAGCTTTCTTCGTCAACAGAGAGGATTACGATATCTTTGTTTACCCTTTTGTAAGGAGCGAGCAGGCTCTGTCTTACGTCAAAGGTCTTGTTCTCTATGACAGAAAAAAAGTTCCTGATAGACGGGTTCGACATAAGGCTGAATAAAAACCCTGTTGTAATGACTATATAAACAGCATACAAAAAATATTTTAAAAGGGTTTTGTCCTTCAGGTACTGGGCAATACTATCTTTGATTTTGTTCATAATCTTTATTAAACTCCAGTAAAAGCGATGTTAAATCAGCAAGCTCATCGGGGTTTTGCAAATACTTTAGCAAACATTCTTCGTTAAGGTTCATTTCTTAAACTCTCTCTTTTATGTAATAGTCGTGGATATAAATTATTTTTTATTGTTTGTTGGGGTTATTATTATTTTGACAAAATTTGAATACATTTAAATCACCTTAACAAACGAGTTTTTTACATGATTAAGAAAACCTTAATTTTGCATGATTTTGTTCACAAATTGATATAATGAAAATATGATAAATATTGATTATAAAAAAATAGTAGAAAACCTTGATTCTGTTGTGATTGTTGTTGATTATGACAACAAAATTGTTTATGCAAACAGGTATTTTTGTTCTTTGTTCAATACAAACTGTGAAATGCTGGCAGGCAAGAGCCTGTATGATTTTTTGCCGGAGCATGCTGATACGGTTTTGTTAAAGGATTATACGTACAAAATTACAAAATTTGATGATGAGTTTTATTCGTATTATTACCTTACAATAGTGGACAGCCAGATGGAAAAAGTTTATTCTGACTTTATTTCTACCGTCAGTCATGAACTGAGGACTCCTCTGACGAGTATAAGAGGGTTTGCGGATACAATGCTCATGTCTTTTGAAAAACTCGACAAACAGCAGATACAAAAATTTTTGACTATCATAAAAGAGCAGTCTAACAGACTCATAAAACTTGTTGAAAATTTGTTGTCCATATCAAGGATACAGGTTCAGCAAAGCAACCTTGTCATAAAATCTATAAACCCGAAATCTCAAATAGAGCAGGTTATAGACGTTATAAAAAATCAATATCCTGCTCATCCGATAGAGTTGTCTTGTGCTGATGATGTGCCTAATATACTTGCGGATGAGAACAAGTTCCAGCAGATTATGATTAACCTTCTGGACAATGCTGCAAAATATTCCTATGACAAAGGTTCTGTCAGGGTCAGTATCACAAACTCTGCAAAAGAAAATTTTGTAAGCATAAAAGTAGAAGACCACGGAGTCGGGATAGAGCCGCAGAATATGTCCAGAATTTTTGAAAAATTTACAAGAATAGAAAACCACCTGACAAGAAAAACACAGGGCAGCGGTCTGGGGCTGTATATAGTAAAAAATTTAATCGAAAAAATGAACGGAAAAATCTGTGTGGAAAGTTCAACCGTTCTGCCTAACAGCGGTTCTGTATTCGAGGTTTTGCTTCCGGCTGTTTCTTATACCAGCGGAAGTGAAAAAGCACTGGAGGACAAATAATCATGTTATCCAAAGTTGTTTTGATTTTAGACAAAAGAAAAGAATTACCGGCAAAATATAAAAAGCTTATCGAATCTAACAATACACATGTACTGTCTACGGAAAGTTTTGAAACAGGGCTGGAATATCTTTCCGAGTACGAGCCTGATTTGATTCTTATTTCAGATAGTTTGCAGGTTACTCTGGCTGATGCGGTAAAAAGAATCAGGATGCTTAGTTATTCTTCACGTCCTTGTATCATTGCTCTTTCAAAGTCAGCAGAACTTCAGGACAAGTTAAAGGCTCTTGATTCCGGTGCGGATGATTTTTTGAGCGAGCCTATTGAATCCGAAGAATTTAAAGCACGTATAAATGCTCATCTAAGACGCCATTTCGAAAGTTCAATATCCGAAATTACACAGCTGCCGGATACAAAATCTTCTTTAAAAGTGCTGAAAAGAACAATACATCAGAACCAAAAATGGGCAGGCATGCTGTTAAGAATTAACAATTTTGAAGCATACAGAGAAATCTACGGCGACCTTGCCTCTGACAAGATGCTCCAGACATATACGGCTATTATAAATTCCGCTCTTGATGAGAGCGATTATCTTGGAGAACTTTCAGACGGAGAATTTTTGATTTTGACAAATCCTCTGAAAGCGGAACATATTGCTTCTTTTCTGGTTTATGCTTTTGACTCGATTGTGGAAAAATTCTACAACGAAGAAGATGCAAAATCGGGTTATATAATTTTGCACGGCGATGACAATGCAGGGAAAAGAGTTGAACTTGTTTCCACAAGCATAGGTGTTATCTCCAGTGAGTTCCAGCAATATGACAGCGTAAAAGCTGCATTGAATGCTCTTTTTGCAACCTGCAAACTTGCAAGTTTAAATCCAAAATCCGCTTATGTTGTGGAAAGGGCAAAACTCAGTGCCGATGATGCAATTTTTAAACGGGATTACAACAACAAAATATTGATAATCGAACCTGATGAGGCACTCAATTTTCTTTTGAAAACTACAGGCGAAATGCAGGGCTATGAGGTAGCAGCTTCGCAGGAATATGACCATGCAATGAATCTGATAAAATCTTTTGAACCTGCGCTGATAGTAATGGATGCCGGAGATGCCGAAACTTTGAAGGGGCTGGCATTGTGTCAAAAACTCAAAAAAGATGAAAACTTTAAGGACATAAAAATTATTCTATCCACTATTGTGCATGACAAAAAACTTGTCCTCAATACGGGTGCGGATATTTATTTGCCAAAGCCTTATGAACTTCTCAGTATTTTTAACTGGATTGAAAGACTTATTAAAGATTTTAATATGTAAAATCTTGTGTGCTAAATAATATTTGCCTTATACGTTTTTAGCCATGCAGTGCTTTTTTGAATTCTTCAACATCTTCTTTTGTATCAATGCCGATAGGTTTGAAATTTACAATAGATGTGATAATTTTCATTCCTGATTGCAAAGCTCTTAACTGTTCAAGGCTTTCTGTTTTTTCCAGCATGGTCTGGTTGAGAGAAGTCATTTTGAACAGAGCCTCTCTTTTGTATCCGTAAAGACCTATGTGACCGTAAAAAACTGCCTCGCCTTCATTGCGTTCGTAAGGTATTTTTGAGCGGGAAAAATACAGTGCAAACCCGTTGTTGTCAATTACGCATTTTACAAGATTGGGGTTTTCGACTTCGTTTTTGTCTTCGATTATTCTTAAAAGAGTAGAAATGTCTGCATTGTCGCCTTTTTTTAATGCGGATATTACACTGTCAATGCTTTCCGGTGTAATCATCGGTTCGTCGCCTTGGAGATTTACAATGTATTCCAAATCCGGATGTCTTGATGCAACTTCTGCAACTCTGTCAGAACCGCATTTGTGGTCTGGGCGGGTCATTTCTGCATTTCCGCCAAAGGATTTTACACAGTTGTAAATTTCTTCGTGGTCTGTGGCTACAATTACCATATCAGCCTGTTTTGCTGCTGCTGCTTTTTCGTAAACCCACTGGATAATAGGTTTGCCTTCTACTTCAATAAGCGGTTTTGCATGCAGTCTTGTTGAGCCGTATCTGGAAGGTATAATAATTGCAGTTTTAGACATATTTTCACTCTTTCGTATTTTAACTCGGATTCTGTTATAATTATATTACAAAACAGGGGAGAGAATAAAAAACGTGGCAATTTTTTCGGATGATGAAAATCAACAAAAGTCATTGAAATTTGAGAAAAAGACAAAAAACGAAGATTTGCAAAGCAAGGCACTGGCTTCGGACAAGTCTTTTGAAAATAATATTCGCCCCAAAAAACTGGATGAATATATAGGCCAGAGTGCATTAAAAAATACTTTGAAAATTTCTATAGAAGCTGCAAAAAAGCGAAATAAACAGCTTGACCATCTTCTTTTTTACGGCCCGCCCGGGCTGGGAAAAACTACACTCGCCTCTGTTATTGCAAACGAACTGGAAGCTAATATAAAAATTACCTCTGCACCTGCACTGGAGCGGCCAAGAGATATAATAGGCATTTTAATGTCTTTAAAAAACGGGGATATTCTTTTTATTGACGAAATCCACAGACTTAATAAAGTTACGGAAGAAATTCTTTACCCTGCAATGGAAGATTTTTTTCTTGATATGACAACGGGCAAGGCTCAGACAGTAAAGACACTGCGTGTGCCGCTGCCTCATTTTACTCTTATAGGTGCAACAACAAAAGCAGGAGAACTCTCCGGCCCGCTGAGGGACAGATTCGGTATTATACATCGTCTGCAGTTTTATACGGAAGAGGAACTGGCAAAAGTTGTTTCAAGAACAGCTAAAATTCTCGATGTAAAAATCGATGAGGAAGGCGCAAAAGTTATAGCCGGCCGTTCACGTGGAACACCACGTATTGCGAACCGTCTTGTGAAAAGGGTTTCTGATTATGCGCTTGTTAAAGCGGACGGAAAAATTACACAGGAGATTGCAACAGAGGCTCTAAAAACATTACACATAGACAAAAACGGTCTGGACTCTACGGACAGAGCATTGATGACACTGATTATTGAAAAATATGACGGCGGGCCTGTCGGACTGGAAACACTGGCCGCAGCTCTGGGCGAGGACACAAGAACAATAGAAGATGTTTATGAACCTTATCTTTTGCAGGAAGGTTTTATACAAAGAACACCGAGAGGCAGAAAGATTTCTCCTGAGGGGTACAGACTTTTGGGTTACAAGATGCCTGACAATAACGGGCAGCAGAGCCTGTTTTGATTTAGTTATTGGAGCTGTACAGAGGTTTCTTTGCCGTTTACTCTGTCCCAGCGGAAGTAGCTGTAGTATATTCTGACATTGCGGATTATGCTGAGCCACGTATCTTTTTGATAATTCATAAAGGCTGCACGGTTTTTGTTTATGTAGTGTATGGATACAATACTTTCATAAGCTTTTGTTACTCTTAAAATTTCGCATTGTTCCGGCATTGTTGCATTTTTCGGCGCACACCAGATAGCTACTGAGTCTTCCGGTCTGTCTTTTATTATTTGTGAAACTATTTTCGGGTTCTGGGAAGAAACATTTGAGAGCAGATTGCTCATAAATCTGTAACAATTTCCGCCTTTTGCCCAGTTGTAAGAGTGGAATACAACGGATTCTGTCCAGCTGTTCTGGTATTCATAAGAAGGAATCCACTGGGAGATTGTTTCGTCATCCTGTCTGCCAAAGTATATCTGTTTCCAGTTTTTGTTGTAGTCAGGATAAGTAATCAGCGCAGTCTGGTAGGCATTTGCACTCTGTGCAAAAAATATCACAATTATTGTCACAAAGATGCAGCTTTGCAAAAGCTTAAATATATTCCCACGCTGTTCTTTCCTGTGCAACAACGACCTCGATTCTTTCTTTCTGGCTTTCGAGCAAATATTTTATTTGTTCAACAAAAGGTTTTTCGGATTCAAAATGACCTACATCAAGAATTGCGGTTCTTCTTGAATCAAGAGCATCATGGTATTTGATTTCTGATGTAATATATGCATCAATATTGTATTTTTCCACATCGCTGATAAACTCTGCACCTGCTCCCGCACATACGGCAATTGTTTTTATCATATTTTTTCTTGAGTTGTTGATAAGTTTTATTCTTTTTACATTAAATGCAAGTTTTACCAGCGAAACCAGCTCATCGAGCATCATTTCGTGCGGAGCCAGTCCGACTCTGACAAAATCATTCAGTTCGGCAGTTTTTCTCAAGCTCAGTTTTTGAGCAATCAAATCGCTTGTTCCGTTATTGGTTTTGTCACAGTTTGTGTGCAGGGAATAAATCTGAATTCCTCGTTGTATTGCTTTTATAATTTTTACGTCTTTAACAACTTTCAGCGGTTTAAAAATGACGGGATGATGAGATACTATCAAATTGCATCCAAGCTCTACCGCCTGATTGATAATTTCATCCGTTACAGATACACAAATCAAAACTTTAGAGGTGTAATCATTCCCCAAAAAAATCTGCCATCCGGAATTGTCCCAGCTTTCAGCAAGTTCAGGCGGAGCATATTCTTCTAAAATTTTTATTATTTCGCTTGTTTTTGCCATATCAACTCCAGCAGTCTTGCTGCTATATTTTCTTTTGTATCCTTATCTATTTTATCAATATTTAAATCTTTGTCCAAAATATAAACTTCGTTAAAGTTGCTGGAAAAACCCGTATCCTGTCTGGAAATGTCGTTTGCGACAAGAAAATCACAGTTTTTTGCTGCAATTTTTTTCTTTGCATTTTCGATTAAATCGTTGCTTTCTGCACAAAATCCGATAACCAGCTGGTTTTCTTTTTTAATTTTGCACATTTCTTTTAAAATGTCCGGATTTTTTACGAGTTTTATTGTGAGTTCTTCTGTGTTTTCTTTTTTGATTTTTGAACCTGCAGTTGTTTCCGGTCTGTAATCAGCGACCGCTGCTGTCATAATAAGAATATCCGCAGCGGAAAATTCGTTTTGAACAGCATTGAGCATTTCTTTTGCACTGACAACATCAACGGTTTTGTATCCACGGTTGTTAAGTGTAAAATTGCTTTTTATCAAAGTTACATCCGCACCGGCTTCAAAAGCTTTGTCCGCAATGGCTGTACCCATTTTGCCGGAGCTGTAGTTGCCTATGTATCTTACTGGGTCAAAGTTTTCTTTTGTACCGCCTGCTGTGACAACAACTTTTTTCCCTTTTAAAAACTCATTTTTTAAAAAAGTTTTTTCTACAGTATCAAAAATTTTGTTTATATCAGCGAGCCTGCCCTGACCGTTTGTTCCGCAGGCAAGATAGCCTTCTTCCGGTTCAATGAATTTTGCACCGTAGCTTTTTAATGTTTCTATGTTTTTTTGTACGGCTCTGTTGTTCCACATTCCTGTATTCATCGCAGGTGCAAAGATTATTTGTTTTTGAAAAGCACATGCAAGAGAGGTCAAAAGATTGTCGCATATACCGTTGGCTATTTTGCTTATGGTATTTGCGCTCGCAGGTGCAATCAAAAAGATATCAGCCCAGTCGCAAAGTGCAATATGCTCCGGTTTTTTTGCTTCTGTTTCAAACTGTTTTGTATAAACAGGTTCTTGAGAAAGTGTTTCTAAAGTCAGAGGCGTAACAAACTCCAGTGCATTTTTTGTCGCAACGACTTTGACATTTGCATTGTGTTTTTTTAACATACGAATAAGCTCGCATATTTTGTATGCGGCGATTCCGCCTGTTATCCCTATTAAAATATTTTTGTTGTCTAAAGACATTTTTTGTTTATACTCCTTTTAAAACAGAAATTTCTGTCTTAAAAATTAGTGATACATGCCGACAGTTTTTCTGACCTGTTTGAGAACTTCTGCAGCGGCTTCTTTTGCTCTTGCATCTCCTTTTTTGATGATTTCATCAACAATTTCCGGATGCTGTTCATAATATTTTCTTTTTTCTCTGATTGGTCGCAGCTGGTCGTTTATCAATGCAGCAAGCTGGCGTTTGCAGTCAGCACAGCCTCTTTTGCCTGCTATACATTCCTGCTGTACCTGTTTTATTGTATCTTCGTCAGCAAAAGCTTTCCAGTATTCAAAGGCGACTTCGCATTTGTCGGGATGACCTGGGTCATCTTTTCTGGCACGGCTTCTGTCTGTGATTGCTTTCATAATTGTTTTTGTTGTAGTTTCTTCATCATCTGATATTTTTATATCATTGTGGAAGGATTTGCCCATTTTTTGACCGTCAACCCCTTTTAGCATAGGGATGTTTGTCAAAAGCGGTTTTGCTTCTTTAAACAATTCTGTTTTATAAATATTGTTGAATCTTCTTGCAATATCTCTTGTTATTTCGATGTGAGCAACCTGATCAACGCCTACAGGTACATAATCCACATTGAAAGTGAGTATGTCAGCAGACATCAAAACAGGGTATCCCAAAAATCCGTAAGAAACATTAGGTTTTGAGTCGTCTTCGCCTTCACGAATCATCTTGACCAAATCTTTTAAGGTCGGGTCACGTTCCACCCAGTTTTGCGGTGTGACCATACTAAGATAAATATGAAGTTCTGCTGTTTCCGGCAGATGTGACTGGATATAGATAGACGATTTTTCAGGGTCAATACCTGCAGCCAGCCAGTCAAGAACGACATTTTTTGTATCTTCGATTAAATTTTCGGTACAGTTGTATTTTGTAGTCAGGGCGTGCCAGTCAGCTACAAAAAAGAAACATTCGTATTCATCCTGCAGTTTTACCATGTTTTTTAAAACGCCAAGATAATGGCCCAGATGGAGTTTTCCGGTTGGCCTCATTCCGGTAACAATACGTCCTTTTTTGCATCCGTTTTGGTTATTTTCGCCCATTGTCATTCCTTTATAAAAATGCTAACTCTGTTTTTAATTATATAACAGACATGACCTATAATAAAAACACAATTACAAATGCGCCGAAAATCAATGCAGGCCCGTATGGGATAATAAGTGGATTTTTGTTTTCTTTTATGGAGCTGATTAATAATTTGCAGCAGTATAGACCTATGCTCGCAACAAGGATATAAGTAAACCACTGGAATAAATTTGAGGTGAAGATGTTTAAGGCTTCTCCCGTCAAAAACAGTGCCACAGCGACAATAAACAGAAGCAGGCTGCTTAATAACTTGTATTGCTTTTCTTTAAACCATTTGTATAAAAATACCGGAATGGAAAATCCGCCCCAGATAAAGATACTCAAAATAAATATAACAATAACATTTACAATCCCGAAAAAAGCACCCAGCGCACCGAGGATATATGCATCTCCTTCGCCGAAGCAGTCTTTTTTTGTTATAAATTTTGCAATTTTAGATATAGCTATCATAACTGCAGCTCCGGCAATCAGCCCGAGTATAGAATAGATAAATGATTGATATATGACGATTTTGTGTCCTAAAAGCCAGAAAATTATTTTTGTGCTGTTTTCTCCGGAAAAGTTAAAAAGGTTGTAAATCAGGCCCAGTCCGGCAAGTATGTATGCATGAACATCAAAAATGACTTTTTCTTTAAAATCGCAAACCGTCATAACTATGCACAGACACGCTGCAATTAACAAAAACAGTGTGTTCCAGTTAAAAGAGCCGTTTGCATATTTAAAATAAATCCCTGCAAAAACCAGCCCTGTAACCAGTTCTACAACGGGATACTGCCAGCTTATTTTTTCGCTGCAGTAGCGGCATTTTCCACGCAAAATTAAATATGATAAAACAGGTATGTTGTCATACCATGCGAGTTTGTGGTCGCATTTCGGACAGTGAGAAGGCGGCAGTACAATGGACTCCCCGCTGAAACCTCTAAGTACAACCACATTGAGAAAACTTCCTACACACAGTCCTATAATTAATGAATATATTGTCCAGAATAAAGTCATAATTTTCTCTCTTTATTGCTGCAAATTAGTACACAGCTATGCGTTTTGTTGCTCTTCAATAACTTTGTGCAGCAGTTTTAGTGCTTTTTTCAGTTTTCTTGAAACCTGCATTTGTGTCAAACCGAGTTTGTTGGCAATTTCTAGCTGGCTCCAGTCTTTAAAATAAGTCAGTTCTACAATATCTTTGTAAATTGGTTCAATATTTTTTAATGATTCGGCGAGCAGCATTCTGTCTTCGGTAAGTGACTCCATGCTTTCATAACTGAGGTCTGCAATTTTGTCACCCCAGTTTGAGTAGTTGTCATCGTCATCCTGATATGTCAATTGGTCTAAAGAAAGCGTAGTTTTCCTCCGGTCTGCATCAATAGCCTCTTTTAATCTAGAAACAGGAATATCCATTTTGTTGGCAATTACATCATCAGAAGGTTTTTCACCAATTTCTTCAATCATTTCCATTGTTAGTTTGTGCGCACGATAAGCCAGCTCCTGTATAGCTCTCGGTGCTTTTATCATGTTTGCTTTATCCCTCAGATAATGCCTTATTTCTCCTGTTATGAGGTATGTTGCATAGGATCTGAAATTTTTGCTTACCTTCGGGTCATAAAGTCTGATTGCTTTAATAAGCCCGAGGCTGCCAACCTGTATAATGTCTTCTATAGGGTCGGTACTTCTTCGTGCAAGAGTACGTGCAATTTTTTTGACAAGAGGCATAGTCGCAATTGCAATAAGGTTCTGCAATTGTTCTTTTTTGCGTCCTTTTTTGGCGTTTCTGTATTCGCTGAGCCAGATATTGACTTCGTCGTAGTTTATGTATTCTGCCAAAAAAACATCCTCTCTTTAATTCCAAAAGTATTATATCATTTTAATAAAAAATTTGGTAAAATAAAAGTCATGAACAAGCATGGAATTTCAGATTTAAAAAAATTAATTATTAAATACGGGGCAAAACTCGGTGAAAAAAATATGTCACCTGCGACCTCAGGCAATATTAGCGCACGTTTTGGCGAAAATATTTTGATTACAGCATCAGGAACATGCCTTGCGGATTTGTGCGATGAGGATATTGTTTTAATTGACCAAAATTCAAATGTACTCAACGGAAGCAAAAAACCTTCATCAGAAAAAAATCTGCACAAAGCAATTTATGAAATCAGACCTGATATAAATGCGATTATCCACTGCCATTCGCCTTATGCATCGGCTTTTGCGGTCAGCCATATTCCGCTTTCAAAACCTATAATATCTGAAAATGTTTTTTATTTTGGCGAAATACCTGTGGCAGAATACGCTTTGCCCGGTTCGGACAAACTTGTTGAAAATACTGCAAAATATTTTGCAAAACATGATGCAGTGCTTCTTGCAAACCACGGTATTGTTATCGGTGCGGGTGATTTGAAAAATGCATACTATTTGATGGAAACTGCTGAAACGTATGCTCAGATTTATATAAATTCTGTAATTTTGGGCGGGGCAAAGGAACTTTCTCCAAAAGATATAGACGAAATTTATGCAATGAAAAAAGCCGTTGCAAGATGATTTGTGATAAAATCGCAATATGCAGATTACAGGCGGCTATTTAAAATCAAGAAAAATTGAGTCACCAAAAGGCAGCAATGTGCGCCCGACACTCTCTCAGATACGTGAGAGTATTTTTAGTGTCTTGTATTCTATGATTGATTTTGAAGAAAAGTCGTTTCTTGATGCTTTTGCAGGCTCGGGGATAATGGGGTTTGAGGCGGTTTCTAGAGGTTTTTTGAATGCAAGTTTTGTTGAAAAAGACAAAAAAACTTATTTTTTGTTAAAAGAAAATGCGGCAAAGCTCAATATAGAGGCAAATTTTTACTGCGGGGACACTTTAAAAGTCTTAAAAAAAATGACAGAAGTTTTTGATGTAATATATGTTGACCCGCCTTACAAAAGCGGTTTGTATGATGATTTTCTTGAAATTGTAAAAAATCAAAAACTTTTAAACAAAAACGGGATAATAATACTCGAACATCTAAAGGATTTGGCGATAGATTTCAAGGAATTTGAAATAATAAAACAAAAAACTTATGCGGACAAAACATTAACTTTTCTAAAACAGCATGTTTGAGATAAGATTAGATTAAAAAGGAATTAATTATGAAAGATATGTTAGACAAAATTCTTCAAATAGAAGAAAAATATACGCAACTCGGCACAATTTTGTCTGATCCTGCTGTAATTGCGGATTATGAAAAATTTCGTGACCTTTCAAAACAAAGAAAAGCCATGGAAGAAACAGTAGATGTTTATCATCAATGGAAAAATAATGAAGATGCCATTGAAGATGCAAAAGAAATGCTGAAGTCAGAATCTGATGCTGAGATGAAAAAATTTTTGCATTCGGAAATCGAAACAAACGAAGCAAAAAATAAAGAACTTGAAGAAAGAATGAAGGTTCTTCTTCTGCCGCGTGACCCGATGGATGACAAAGATATCATGCTCGAAATCCGTGGCGGTGCCGGCGGTGATGAAGCGAACATTTTTGCCGGAGATTTGATGAGAATGTATCTGAGATATGCCGACAAACAGGGCTGGCAATCTCAAATTTTGAGCAAAACAGATTGCGAAGCAGGCGGTGTTTCAGAAGTTATTATTTCAATAAAAGGGGATAGCATATATTCAAAATTGAAATATGAATCAGGTGTACACCGTGTGCAAAGAGTTCCGCAGACAGAATCTCAGGGCCGTGTACATACATCTACGGCAACGGTTGCTGTAATGCCCGAGGTCGATGATGTAGAAGTTGAATTAAATCCGAATGATTTGGAAATTTCTACAGCACGTTCAGGCGGTGCCGGCGGTCAAAACGTAAACAAGGTAGAAACTGCGGTAAGAGTGTTCCACAAACCGACAGGCATTATGATTTTCTGTACGGAAGAACGCTCCCAGCTGCAGAACAAAGAGCGTGCGCTGCAAATTTTGAAAGCAAAATTGTACGATATGGAAGTACAAAAACAAATGCAGGAAATTACCGACCTCAGACGTTCTCAGGTCGGAACAGGCGACAGATCAGAACGTATCAGAACTTACAATTTCCCGCAGGGTCGTCTTACAGACCATCGTATAGGTCAAAACCTGAATGTTTGGACTGTTATTGACGGTGATTTGGACGAGTTGATTAATCTTTTGATGGAACACGATCAAAAGCTCAAGCTTGAAAAACTTGCAGAAATTAATTAGTGGTAATTTATCAGAAAGCGTAGAACAATGATTGTTGAACATCATCATATAGTTGCTTTCCTGCTGACATTAATTGCCGGTCTGGCAACAATAATAGGCGGGTCTGTATCATTTTTTGTTAAAAGAAGCAACTTGAGAATGCTGGCTATAGGGCTGGGATTTTCAGCAGGTGTAATGGTTTATATGGCATTGACGGAAATACTCAAGGATTCCCGTGAATTTACCCAGCTTTATTTTGGCAACAAAGCCGCACTGGTTACTTTTATAGGATTTTTTGCCGGTATAATAATAGCTGCTCTGATAGATTATTTTCTGCCTGCACACTTTGGCGATGATATGATAGACAAGGCTCCGCAGGATATATCAGAAGAAGATGAACGTATAAAAAAAGCAGGATTGCTCACTGCAATAGCAATTTCTTTGCACAGATTTCCCGAAGGGCTGACAATGTTTCTTGTTGCAAGTACTGATTTAAAACTGGGGATTCCGCTGGTTATTGCTATGGCTATACACAATCTGCCCGAGGGTATTGCTATAGGGCTTCCAATGTATCATGCAACCGGTAAAAAACGTTATGCAATGCTGTTTTCGGCTCTGGCTGGGATATCAGGCCCCATAGGTGCGTTGATTGGTTTTGCTATTATAAAAATCTTTATGCCGCAGATGGCAATAGGGATTTTGTTCGCTATGGTAGCCGGGATTATGGTTTATATTTCGCTTGATACTCTTATGCCGACAGCACGTGAATACGGCGAAAACCACGACGTTATGGCAGGAATTTTTGCAGGCATGTTCTTTATCGGAGCAGGGCTTTTGCTGGTGTAATTCTGTTTGAGGCAGTTGACTATATGAAATAGTAATAAAAAACCCGCTTGTTTTGTGCAAGCGGGTTTTTGTTTGATATTTTCGGAAATTATTCGTTGATATCTTTTACGCTGAGAGCGATTCTGTGTTCTTGAGGAGTGAATTTTTTGATAAGAACTTTAACTTCGTCGCCGTTTTTGTAAATATCAAACGGATTTGCGTTAGAGTCTTCCATTTCTGCAACAGGCAGAAGAGCTTCTACTCCGGGGAAGATGTTGATGAAAGCACCGAAGGAAGTAACTTTGTTTACTGTACCTGTGATGATTTGGCCTTCTTCAAATTTGTCTTCGATTTCTTCCCAAGGGTTGTCGCCGATTCTCTTCAAGCTCAAGCTGATTCTCTTGAGGTCTTCGTCGATTTTGAGTACTTTAACTTCAATTTTTTGACCGAGTGTCAAAACATCGGAAGGATGTTTGATTCTCTGCCAAGAGATTTCTGAAATCGGAAGCAAACCGTCAACGCCGTTGATGTCGATGAAAGCACCGAAGTCTGCAATTCTTACAACTTCGCCTTCTACAACCTGATCAACTTCGAGGTTGGAGATAACTTCGTCAACGAGCTGTTCTCTTTGTTCTGCAAGAGCCTGTCTTTGAGAAAGGATAAGTTTGTTTCTTTTTGCATCTGCTTCGAGAACTTTTACTTCGATTTCTTGATTCATCAAACCGTCAAAAGGCATACCTGTTCTGAGTTGAGAAGCAGGAATAAAACCACGAAGGTCGTTTACTTCAACGATTACGCCGCCTTTAACGAGCGAAACAACTTTTGCCATAACAGTTTCGCCTGAGATTTTAGCGTTTTGAAGAGTCTGCCATGCTTGTGCGCAAGCAACTCTTTTGAGAGAAAGAATCATGCCGCTTTTTTCGTCTTCTTCTTCCTTCAAGATATAAAATTCTTTGCAATCTCCGAGTTTCAATTCGTCAACCATTGAAGTCGGGATTTCTTTTACAGGCAAAAATCCTTCTGATTTTGCGCCGATATCAACGAGATAGCCATCGTTTTCTTTTTTTACGAGCTGGCCTCTTACAACGTCAGCCACGCTTAATTTTGATGTGAAAGATTCTTCTAACAATCTTTCGAATTCGTCCATTTCTTTTGTTACCATGTTTTGTTTTTTCCTTTCGTTAATAATTATTCAGTTTGTTAATAACATTTTCAATTATCGCATCAGGCGTGGACGCACCGGCCGTGATGCCGATATTTTGAGCATTTTTTATCAATCCGTCATAGTTTGAAAGTTCTTCATCTGTTTCTATGTGGATTGTTTTGGTTATGCCTGACAGAATTTCTGCAAGGTGAGTGGTGTTGGCGCTTTTTTTGCTGCCTACAACAATCATCAGGTCAGATTCCTGTGCTAGATTTTTGGCTTCATTTTGTCTTAGTGAAGTCGAAGCGCAAATTGTATTAAAAACTTTTATTTCTTTTGCTATCGGCAAAAGATAATCTACTACATTTTTGAGATTTTCTATTCTTTGAGTAGTTTGGACAACGACTCCGATTTTTTTGTGTTTTTTAATTTCTTCTTCAAATGCTTTGAGGCTGTCGACATCCGGTGCAACCAGAACTTTTTCTCCGTGGGTCTGGGCGTTTGCTTTTATGGCGCAGACCTCTGGGTGTTCGGGTTTGCCCACAATTATGAGCAAAAATCCTTCTTGTACAAGCTCTATCGCTTTTTGCTGTACTTTTTTTACGTCAAAACAGGTAAGGTCTACAACCTCGTAGCCTTTTTGTTTTGCGTTTTCAAAAACTTCCGGTGCGGCTCCGTGACTGCGGATTACGCAGATATTTTTGCAGCCTTTATTTTCCGGTAATTCATCTACAGTGTGGATACCGAGGGCGGAAAGCTCATTAATAACATGTGAATTGTGTATCAATTCACCAAGTACAAAAATTTCTTTATCTTTGTTTTCAGCTTTTAGTTTTTTTGTAGTTTCAACGGCTCTTTTTACGCCGTAACAAAAACCTGCATGTTTGGCCAGTTTTATATTTTTTTTCAAACGCCAGTACGTCCAATCTTTTAGACTCACCTGAAAATCAGGTGGTACATGATTTATAACACGGACATGATGTTAAGACAAGCTGTCTGTTGTAAGCATTTTTTGTAATGTAAACAAATATAAAGACAAGAATAAAAAAGGCTTAAATGTGAATATAACAACAATCAACCCGCATAAAAAAATCTGGCGTTGCAGCCGCCGGGGCCGATTTTTAGGCGTATAGTTTTCAAACATTTCGGGCATCTGCCTACATAGGCAGTGCCTTCTTTGTTTTTGTATGCCCTGCCGTAAACTCCGCAGCAGGTGTACATTATTCCGACAAAATTTTTTGTTGATGGATTATCGTACATAGCTTTCAAACACCTTGTGAAAATAAAATGTTCACAATACTATTATACAACTTTCACGTGTTGTCGACACAAATTTCGGGTATTTAGAGGGTATTAGTCAGAAAGAACCTGAGGAATATCCACATCCGGTTTGCCCAGTACTCTTACGAGTTCGAGAACAGATGCTTTCATCTGGCATTTTTGTGATGTTCCGTTAAAAAAGTCTGTGTAGAAACATCCTTCGCAAACGCATCCTCTTTTATAACATTCCAGTGCCGTATTGGTCCATCTTCTAACGGCAATAGATCTTCCCATATCTCTGCTTCTTAGCACTTTACGATTTCCTCCCAAAGTATTTGTTTAACCATTCTGTCAAGTTTTCCCGATTGTTGGGTTTGTTTTTGTACAAATCCCCATCCCCTATAAAGTTTAACCATGCCCTGTAAACTCAACAATAAAGCGCATGAATAACTTCTTTTTTCTATTATATAGACAAAAATCCTTTTTACAAGGCAATCATGGCCAATTGTTACGATATGTTTCATGTGCCTTATAGGTTCAAAATACAATGCTTTCGAGGTTTTTGGGTTTCTGTGATACAGTCGCTGACATGATTTGGGCGTTTTTGTATCATGCAAACCATGTCATAGTACATGTTTTCATGCGATTTTTGTCGTTTTAAGAAATGTAAATATTTGTGAGAAAATTTCTTACCCTTGCCCGAAATTAACGTAAATTAACATATTTGAATTGGTTTAAAAAATAGTCTATATTTTTAATATAGGTTAAATGTAACTAAAATTTTGACATATATTTAAACATAATAAAGGGGAAGACTTGGAAAATAATTATTTTAAGCTGTTCCTGGACAATTTAACAAAATTGTGGAATGGTTTAGAAATTGGACAAAAATTCGGGATAGTTGTATTGAGTGCTGCTACGCTCATTATAGCTTCTTTTTTCATAATGAAATCAATGGAACCAAACTGGTCGGTTTTGTATTCTGACCTGTCGCCGCAGGATGCTGCTGCAGTTACCGAGAGTTTGAAAAAGAGCGGATATGCTTACAAACTTTCTGCTGACAAAAAATCTGTACTCGTTCCTCAGGAATTGCAGGACGAATTGAGGATATATGTTGCAGAAAATGATTTGATTCAGGATTCTTCGCCGGGGTTTGAGCTGTTGGATGATATGCAATTAGGCTCTACTGATTTTAAAAACAAACTCACAAAACAAAGAATCTATCAGGGTGAGTTGACCCGTTCTATCGAAAGAATGAGCGGTGTGAGAAAAGCCAGAGTGCAGATAGCAGATCCGGAACGTTCTGTTTTTCAGGAACGTGACGAGGCTCCGACTGCTTCTGTTATGTTGATTTTGGAACCCGGATACAAGTTAAAAACTTCTCAAATAAAAGCTATAAAAAATCTTGTTGCTTATGCTATCCCGAGGCTGACTCCGGAGAGAGTATTTTTGACAGACCAGTCAGGCAACAATCTCTCTGATGATATAGAAAAAAATTCCAATGACATAGAAACTTACAAAACAAATTTTGAAACTCAAACTGCCAAAAAGATTCAAGACGTTCTGGACAAAATTGTCGGTGCGGACAATGCATCTGTGCAGGTGAGTGCGGATATTGACTTCAATTCTACTCGTTCTACGATAGAAAGCTATGTGCCTGTAGGTGATACACAGCAGGGTGTTTTGATGTCCACTCAGACAGAGTCTGAAAATTATGAAAATCCAAACCCCAATACAACAGGTGCTGTTACGGGTACAAACAACCCTCCGCCTGTAAACACTCAGACAGGGCAGCCAAAAAATCTTAATTATCAAAAACAAAAAACCGCAGCAAATTATGCTGTATCAAAAGAAGTTAAACAGATAATTTACGCTCCGGGGTCTGTAAAAAGGATGACCATTGCTGTTGCAGTAAATAAAATCCTTACAACTCAGGAAAAACAGGAGCTTGAAAAACTGATAGCATCTGCCAGCGGTGCGGATTTGAACAGAGGCGATGTTATCAATGTCACCAGCCTTGAATTTTCTGCTAAAGATCAGCATCAGGCTCAGGAAGCTAAGGAAGAAAAAGCTCTCAGAACAGCTCAAACTCAAGAAATTGTTGTGAACAAACTTGTTCCGATGTCTGTAATATTGATACTCGGTCTTGTGGCATTGTTTGTATTCCGCTCAATGTTCGGCAAATCTACAGAGGGTGACAGTTTTGATGAAGAGTTCAACGAACAGCAGCAGACTATTACCGACAATTTGATTGACAAATTTGAGGTAGAAGCACTGCCGCAGATAGAAGCTAAATTGAATCCCGAGCTGGATAAGTTGAAAACAGACCTGACGGATACAATCATGGCAGATCCTTCGGAGGCTGCAAAAATATTGATTTCATATATTAAGGACTAAATAAAAAATGCAGGAACTGACTTATGAAACGATGACGCAAAGGCAAAAAGTTGCCGCATTATTGATAGCACTAGGCCCCACAACGGCATCGGAAATTTTAAAGAATATAAAAGATGATGACATTCTCGAGCAGATAACTTTTGATATTGCGAGTTTGAACAAGGTGCCTTCTGAAATTTTGAACAGAGTTCTGGAGGAATTTCACTCCCTTTTTTTGGCAAGTGATTATCTTTCATCAGGCGGTACACAATACGCAAGAACGTTGTTAGAAAAGGCTTATGGCGTTGAACAAGCTCAAAATATGCTCGGCAGATTGGTTAATTTGCTCACAACAAACCCTTTTCAATTTTTTAACGACGCTGATCCTTCGCAGCTTGCGACATCTTTTCAGAACGAAAACCCGCAGTTGATTGCATTGATTCTTGCTTATTTAAAACCTGAAAACTCTGCAAAAGTATTGAACAGCCTTCCGCCTGAGGTTCAGGCTCAGGTTGCTTTTAAGATTGCGGATATGAGTTCTACAAACCCTGAAATTATTTCGGAAATAGAAAAAATTGTAGAAAGCAAATTCTCTTCCGTTGTTGCGCAGGACTTTTCAAAGGCCGGCGGTGTTGGCGCACTTGCCAGTATTTTGAACCGTTCAGACCGTGCTACTGAAAAGAATGTTCTTGAATACTTAGAGGTCAAAAACCTTGAACTCGCTGAAGGCGTAAGAGAGTTGATGTTTGTATTTGAAGATATTATTCAACTCAAAGACAACGCTATACAAAGAATTATCCGTGAGGTAGAAACAAGAGATCTGGCTATTTCTTTAAAAGGTGTGCGTGAAGAGATTAAAGAAAAAATTTACAGCAACATGTCAGAGCGTGCGCAGGCTATGTTGAAAGAAGAACTGGAATACATGGGACCTGTCAGAGCAAAAGAAGTACAGGAAAAACAAACAAAAATTGTTGGTATTATCCGTGCATTGGAATCTGCCGGCGAAATCGTTATAACAAGAGATACTGCTGAGGACGAATACATTGAGTAGGATAGAAAGCGACAAAGTAAATCTCGGAAAGTCCTTTGTTCTGAATGCAGAGGGAAAAGCTGTTTTGAACAAAGAAATTACGGATGCTCAGCTTATTGCGGATTCTATCATTGCAGAAGCGCAGAAAAAAGCAGAGGCAATCCTTGCTCAGGCGCAGAATCAGGCTAATACAATTGTCGGTACGGCTATACAGGATGCAGAGGCATCTAAAGATGCAGTTACTGCTGATGCAAGAAAACAGGGCTTTGAAGAAGGTTATGAAGACGGTAAGGAAAAAATTACCACCGAGATGGAAGACCTTGTTTTTAACGTAAACAATTTTGCAAAGTGTCAATTTGATATGAAGCACAGAATCATAAAATCTTTGCATACGGATATTCTGGATCTTGTGCTGGCTATTTCTGAAAAAATTTGTAAAATTAATATGCTAAAAGACAGGGATGTGCTGCTTAATGTTGTGTCGAATGCAATAACTCAGCTTAAAGAAAAAGAGAATGTGACTATTATTGTAAACCCTGTTATGGCACAGAAGATTTATCAAATATCAGATGATTTGAAAGAAAAAATATTCAATCTTGAAAATATAAAGATTATAGAAGATTCTTCTGTTTCGCCGGACGGAACAATTGTAGAATCTGTCGGCTCCAGAATAGATGCGAGGGTCAGCACGCAAATAGAACAGTATGCGCAAAAACTTTACAACGAATTGAATGCGGTTCCGGAGATAGAGCTTTCCAGAGAGCTGGACGATTATCAGCAGCAGAATTATCCAAAAGACAGCAATGATAAACCTCACGAGATATAAAAATATAATAAATAGTACAAATACCCTGCAAGAGGTCGGAAAGGTTACACAGATTATCGGTTTGACCATAGAAGCTGACGGGCCAAAAGCCAGTATCGGCGATTTGTGCTATATATACAACAAACTGGATGCCGAGCCTATCTGGTCAGAGGTTGTAGGCTTTAAGGCGCAAAAAATACTGCTGATGCCGCTGGGGTCAATGGAAGGGCTTATGCCGGGTGCTGTTGTTGTAAATACCGGTTCTTCCATGAAAATCAAAGTCGGGCCGCAGCTTTTGGGCCGTGTGCTGGATGGTCTTGGCCGTCCTATTGATAATCTCGGCGAAATTAATTCCCAATCAATGTATTCCACACAGGCAGAAATTATTAACCCGTTGAACAGGCAGCTCATCAGGACGCCTCTTTCTCTTGGAATTAGAGCAATAGACGGATTTATTACAGCCGGAAAAGGTCAAAGATTGGGTGTGTTTGCCGGTTCCGGTGTAGGTAAGTCCACGACCCTTGCAATGATGGCAAAAAATACCAGCGCAGATTTGAACGTTATTGCACTGATTGGTGAACGTGGGAGAGAAGTAAGAGAATTTATTGAAACAACGCTCGGCCCTGAGGGCATGAAACGTTCCATTGTTGTTGTTGCAACATCTGAGCAGCCTTCGCTTGTAAAGATAAAAGCCGGTTTTGTTGCAACTGCAATTGCCGAGTATTTTAGAGATCAGGGTAAAGATGTTTTGTTTATGCTCGATAGTGTAACACGTATAGCTATGGCACAAAGAGAGGTCGGTCTTGCTGTTGGAGAACCCCCTGCGACAAGAGGTTATACTCCTTCTGTATTTGCACTTATGCCAAAGCTGTTGGAGCGTGCGGGCAGCAATGAATACGGTACAATTACAGGGCTTTATACAGTTCTTGTTGAGGGTGATGATTTTAACGAGCCTATATCAGATACTGCGAGAAGTATTCTGGACGGACACATTATGCTTTCACGTGAACTTGCTCACAAAAACCATTATCCGGCTGTTGACGTGCTGCAAAGCGTCAGCCGTGTAATGAAAGAAGTTACAAGCAAAGAACACGCCGTTGCCGCAGGCAAGGTCAGGACGCTTCTTGCCGGATACAAAAAGAATGAAGATTTGATTAATATCGGTGCTTATGTGTCCGGTGCGGATGCTGTTACCGATCAGGCAATAAAATATATGCCCAAGATAAATCAGTTTTTGCAGCAGGCTGTTGATGAAAAAACAACCTATGACAAGACTGTTGAGAGCCTTATTGCGCTGGGTAATCAAATCAATTTATAAATATTTTTATCTAAATTTTAGAATTGGAAGTATAAAAATTCTGATACGGTATTCAATGACAGTATAGAAATTATTAGTAAAGCCATGGTAATAATCATGCAGATTTTGTTTGGTTTTAACATTTTTGTAAACTCAATGGAGTTTTTAAATAGAAAAACCAGTATAAAACAGCTTAAAAACAATATTATACTTAATTTTTCATTCCCAAATTCACTTACAAAATGCATTTTTTTAACAGAAATCGGCAAAAATCCGTTAAATCCGCACATGGATTTTAGTATATCAAATGCTCTATGAATAGAGGGGCTTCTGAAAAATACCCAGGTTGTGTTTATAAAAATAAAAGTCGTGACTATAGCAATGATATTGTTAAATTGAAGATGTCTGAGGCTACCTCTTTTATATCTGAGGAAGTGACCCCATGGACTGTCTTGAAAACAGACGCTTCGTCCCCCTGAACGTGGGACTGCGCATGGGACAAAGCCCCGTCTGATTCCGCTTGTTGCCTGTGCCGGACTTGTTGGTAAAAAGGGACTTATCAAATTCTCAGGTTCAACAAGTGGTTGGAGTCGGTTGACTATATAAAAATTTTTCCAAAAGCGGTGTATAACCGATGCAATTCCGTGCAGGATACCCCATGCAATGAAGGTGAAATTGGCTCCATGCCATATACCGCCTATCAAAAAGGTTAAGAAAAGATTTCTGTAAGTAGAAATTTCTCCTTGGCGGTTTCCGCCTAGCGGGATGTATATGTAGTTTTTTAAGAATCTTGATAGTGTAATATGCCATCTGTGCCAAAAATCCTGAATATTGTTTGCTTTGTACGGTGAGTTAAAGTTTATTGGAAGAACTATATTGAACAAATAGCCTATGCCCAGTGCCATGTCACAATATCCGGAAAAGTCAAAATATAATTGGAATGTATAAGATAATGCGCCTATGTGGCTTTGCCAAAAAGAAAGCGTCGGGATTGTATCAAAAGCCAGATGCACAAATGGCGATAGATTGTCTGCAATCAAAACTTTTTTAAACAATCCTATTGCAAGCAAAAACATCCCTATAGCAATGTTTTTGTGATTTATGATTTTTTTTCTTAAGTTTGCAAATTGCGGCATCATTTCGCTGTGATGCAGTATTGGCCCTGCTATTAAATGCGGAAAAAACGTTACAAATAAAGCATAGTTTAAAAAGTCGTACTCCTGCACTTCTTTTTTATATGCATCTGACAGGTATGCGATTTGGGTAAAAGTAAAAAAACTTATCCCTAATGGCAGCGCAATTTTGAGAGTATCAAATCCGGTATGAAGTACAAGGTTTATATTTGTAATTAGAAAATTAAAATATTTAAAGTAGCACAGCAGTGCCAAATTGCCGAGTAATCCAAAAATAAATACTGCTTTTCTGTTAATTTTTAGTGATGTCGGATGTGATAATGTATAACCGATTGTATAGTTAAATATCATTGAACATAGTATCAAAACAAGGTATTTTATATTCCAAAAAGCATAAAAAAATAACGAGGCGCAAACAAGCCAGCCAACAGCAAGCTTTATTAGTTTTGCTTTGTTTAGTCCAAAATAAACTACGAATGTTATCGGTAAAAATACAAATAAAAATTCTAAAGAATTAAAAAGCATTACTCTTCTTCCCCGTTCAAGATTTTGTTTATCCAGTTAATAGTTTCTTTGTCTGTGTTTTCCCATTTTTTTATGTCCTGATAGTTTAAGTTGTTGATTGTATCGACATTTTGTTTTGTAAGCAGTCTGGCTGTGTTTGTTTTTTTCAGGACTATATCGTCTATAATTTTGTCCCCTACAAGATATGTGCAATGCGATGCATCAAAAAATGTTTTCATCTGCGGGGTGATTTTGTCTGTTGTGTAGATATTTGGATATTGAAAATCGTAAACAGGTGCAATGGAAACAAGACTTTTTTTCCAGTTTTCATAATTTTTTCTGTTACCTGTTTTGTAAATAAAATAAAATTCACTTACATGTGACGGCATGATGAATAAAGTTACTTCTATTCCTTTATTTGTCAGGTTTTTGTAATAATTATTTAATTTTTGTATTTTTTTATCATCGAGTTCGGCTTTTGTATAAGCGTTGTTGTATTCTGTCCAGGATTTTTCAAATTCTTTTTTTATTTTTTTGTTTACAAAAATATATTTTTTGCCGCTTGCATAAAACATGCGTTTTTTGTTTCCGCTGAGGTTTTTTATAATAGTCCAGATACTGTTGCCCGTTGTTTTTAAACATAATAAAGCAATGCCTATTTCGCTTGCTTCGAGTTTTGGATTTGTTGTAATAGTTGCCCTGTTGTCATCATTTTTATCTTTGCTTTTTAAAAATGTTCCATAATCAAGCCCTATATAAATATGTTTGATTTCAGGATGGATTTTGAGTGCGATGTCAATTGTGTCCAGCATTTCTTGAAAATGTAAACCGCCAATAGCAATGTTTTCCGCTTCTTTTCCTGTTAATTTTTTATAGTGTTCTTTATCCAATCCCAAATCTGCACGTGATGTACCAAAAAAGATTGCATCTATATTTCGGCTGTCAATTTTTAGCCCTATTGGTTTTGTTACTCTTTCTTGTATTTTTGCTTCCGGTTTTAAGAGTGTATTTTTAAATATTCTTTGTTTGAAAATGTTGTAAGGATTTACTAAATAGTTAAGTATTACTATAAATGTCAGAATTGCTGCTGATGAGGTAAACAAAAGTTTATTGTAATTTTTATAATTCACTACCCTAACCCTGATTTAAAATGACAAGTTATTGCTAATTATTTAGTGTCTTTTGACAATAAAGTAATTAATTCATGTCATGATTTGCTAATTTTGTCAATAAAAATTGATGTAATTTATCATTATTTTGCTGCTCCTAAAAATATATCCTTATTTAGGGGGCAAAATGGATACTTTAAAAAAGAGATTCGGCTTAAGAATTAAAGAATTAAGAAAAACTTTAATGATGACTCAAGAGCAGCTGGCTGAAAAACTGGACATGGATACACCAAATGTCTGCAGAATGGAGAACGGAACTCATTTTCCGCAGACAAAAAATTTGGCCAAACTGGCAGAAATTTTAGGTGTTGAAGTTAAGGATTTGTTTGATTACGGTCATATGGATAACAGGGAAGATTTATTAGCTAAAATTGATGAGTTTTTGAAAAAAGCATCTTTAAAGGATATTGAATTTATTTACAAAACGGTTAAGAGTTTGCAGGAATATAAAAAATAACATAAAAAAAAGCTGTTGAATTAGGGGTTCAACAGCACAGTCTAAACAGGGATGATAAAATAAAATTATACATTTTGAAAATTGGATAATTCTGAGTATTGATAGGAATTTGTATGCACTGAACGGCTGTATAAATATTCTGATAATTCCTCTATGTTGTTTAAAAAGATTAGGGATTTGTCCGTCATCATTCTTAAGGTTTTTTGTTCAGGTTTTGCATTTGTTATTATAGTTTTGATGGGGAAATATTCGGAGAATTTGTTTATTGTTGATGCAACAACAAAGTTGTATAAGTCTGCATCTATTATTACGTATGAAATGCCGGCAATTTCTAAATATCTTTCTGCGGAGTCAGCATCATTTACAGAAAAGATATTTTTTTCTGATATTCCTGCTTCAAGACATTTCTCTGTCAAAAGAGAAATGTTTTGAATATTATCTTGAATTAATAATACTGCTGTTTTGTTAATCATTTTCTCTATGACCTCTCTACACACATGCTATCGATACAATTTTTTAAATCTTTACAACTAAAGTTGTAATATCCTCTAAATGACGTAGTTAAAAATTTGCTCTAATGGGCATGCTTACAGGTGATAGAAAATTGTGCTGCAGATTTTTAAAATGTCACTATGAAAACACGGGTTGTAATAATAGGCGGCGGAGCAGCAGGCCCCAAAATAACGGCAAAACTGCTGCGAACAAAGGAATTTGATTGCAGTATAGACCTCTATACGGAAGAGGATATGATTTCTTATTCTGCGTGCGGTTTGCCTTATTATGTCGAGGGTTTGATAGAATCAAGCGAAAAACTTATCGTAAGAAAGCCCGAACAGTTTGAGCAGCAGGGAGCGCATATACATTTGCAAAAAAAATGTATAAAAATTTTGCCGCAGGAGCATAAGGTGCTTGTGCAGGATGTAAAAACTCAACAAACAGAAGAAATCGAATACGACAAACTGGCTATTACTACGGGAGCAAGGCCTATTATCCCTTCTGTAAAGAATATACAGCTGGAAAATATTTTTACTGTCAGAAAAGTGCAAGACGGGATAAATATCCGCAATAAAATGAGAGCATCAGAATCTAAAAAAGCTGTTATTGTGGGCGGCGGGTATATAGGTATTGAAATGCTCGAGGCATTTTTCTTAAACGGGTTTGAGATATATTTGATAGAAAAAGGCTCGCATATTCTGCCTATATTCGATGCAGAAATAAGCGACATGATAAAAGACGAGATAGTCCGTATGAGTAACGGCAAAGTCCATATAATTACGGATGATGCGGTAGCTGCTTTTCAAGGAGCAAATAAGGTAGAAAAAGTTGTCACGGAAAAAGGTAAGATTATAGACACTGATATTGTTATTGTGTGTGTCGGAGTGGCTCCAAATACTGAAATCGCCGCTGATGCAGGGATTCAGCTGGGTGTCAGCAACGCAATAAGGGTAAATAACCGTATGCAGACTTCTGAAAAAGATATCTATGCAGCAGGTGATTGTACGGAAAAATTTAACCTTATTGCAAAAAACTATTGCTGGATTCCGCTGGGGTCAACCGCTAATAAAGAAGGCCGCTGCGCTGCTATAAATTTGTCGGGTCAGTATGATTCTTTTCCAGGGGTTCTGGGGTCTGCTGTCACCAGATATGACGGGCTGACTTTGTCTTTGACCGGTTTGACAGAAACAGAGGCAAAAAAATACGGGTTTGATGTTATAGCTTCTACTATGACAAAAAAGGACAGAGCCGGCTATATGCCGAGTGCGGAAAATATTACCATAAAACTTGTTGTGGATAAACGTTCCAAAAAAATACTGGGCGCACAGGCTATAGGCTGTGGAGATGCGGACAAAAGAGTCAACACAGTGGCCTCGGCAATACAGGCAGACCAGACTGTTGACCAGTTTTTGCATCTTGATATGACTTATGCTCCTCCTTTTTCTACGGCAGTAGATCCGTTGTTGTCTGCGGCTCTTGTTATCAACAATCAGCTTTATCAAACATAAGAAAACGGCCTTTTTAAAAAGCCGTTTTCTTTATTTCCCCAAATCTAGTATTGCCTCTATAATACTTTTTCTTTTCCTCTATTAGTCTTGTTTTGCTGTTTTATTTTCTCTATTAGTCTAGTATAGCCGTTGTTTCAATTTCCCCAAATCGAATAGCTTTGCCTTAATGGATTTTCTTAGTCAAGCAGTGCTTCTAAGATATTGGCGTTTTTAGTTGCCAGTGAGTTTTCTCTGATTTTTTGTTTGTGAATGTATGTTCTGAGTGCTTCACGGATAAGTTCGCTTCTTGTACGATTTTCTGTTTCTGCTACTCCATCGATTTTGTTCAAAAATTCTTCGGGCATTGAAATTAAAACTCTTGCCATAGTTGATTCCTCCAAATATAAATCTTGTAATCTCTTTTGTGGTCTGTGTTTGGAGTTTTTAAACTCCTTACTCTTATATAAAGTATTTTTTCTATAAATAATTGCTAAAAATTATTTAAAAAATATATACTGATTTTTTAAATCTAAAAATAACAAGGGTTTTCAGCTTTACAAAGGTTAACAATTCTTTGTAAGGATTACTATAATGCGATTTGAATAGATTTAAAGCTTTCTGAATATTTTCTGCATATCCAAAAGAGCCGTATAGGTAGGCATAATCAGAAGCTGTTCATTTTGTTGCGTGGTGTTGAGTGCGTATTCTACGGCTTCTTTCAGGTTTTGTTTTATTTCTATTTTTTGCGGGTCAAAACCGGCATACTTTAGCCTTACTGCCATATCATAAGCCCGAATTCCGCTCACAACAATACTGTTGGGATAATCTTTCAAAAGTTCAAAATCTGCATCCCACAGCCATGAAACATCTCTGCCGTCAGCATAGTTGTCGTTTATTGCAATGAGCAGCCTGCTGCTTGTTGCGGGATTTACGGTTCTCAATACTTCTGATGCGCCTGTAGGGTTTTTTATAAGCTGTACAAGAACATTTTTGCCTTTGATAGAGAGTTTTTCCGCTCTGCCAAAGACTGATTTGTAGCTATCCAGCCCCTGTTGAATAACTTCTGCAGGGATGTTAAGCTCCAGTGAGGCACTGATTGCTGCCAGTGCATTGTAAGCATTGTACAGCCCGACCAGCGGGGTTTTAAAATACAGTTCTTTTTCCTGTCCGTTATTATCTTTGTGTTTTAAATAAATTTCTGAAAAATCATCATATATTACAGCATAGCCCTTGTAGTCGGGTTCAGGTCTGTGCATATTACAGCTGCTGCAATAGTAGCTTCCGATATGAGCATAGTATCTCTGGCTGTACTGGAGTGCAGAGCCGCATGCGCAGGTTACTGCCTCTGCAGGGGCTTGAGATTCATTTTGTTGATTTTTATAAGTTATGTTGTCAAAACCATAGAAAATGCGGTTGTTGTTTTTGCCGAGCTGTGAAAGCATCGGGTCATCTGCATTTATAAAGAGTTTGAGGTCTTTGTTTTTGTCTATTGCTTCTTGAATTTTTTTTGCTGTAGTATCCAGTTCTCCGTATCTGTCCAGCTGGTCACGGAACAAATTTGTTACAAGCAGGTAGTTTGCCTTCAGATAGTCATACAGCTTTGTCAGATAAGCCTCATCAGATTCCAAAACAGCATAATCAAAGCGGGAAAACGGTTTGTAGTTTACAGCCAGTGCGCTTGCTATGCCGGAGAGCATGTTTGCTCCTTTTTCGTTGTGCAAAACACTATGCTGAGAGGTTTTTAAAATATGTGCCAGAAGTCCGGCCGTCGTAGTTTTTCCGTTTGTTCCGGTGACGGTGATTATTTCTTTTTCATTGTATTTAGATAAAAAAGACAAAAAGTTTTTTGATATTTTTAAAGCCACAAGTCCGGGCAATGACGTACCCGAGCTTTTCATCAGGTGCAGCCCTTTATTTATCCCCTTTGCCGTAAAAAGTGCCGTATAAAAACTTATTTTATCTTTTATATCCATGACAATGATTATATCGTAAAATTAGGTTATGGAAAATGATAACTATCAAAAAGCTGTAAATCTTATTACATCGCAGGAAAAGTTTCATATTTGTCTGGGGCTGGACAGAGTGTCGCAGGCGTTGGAGCTTTTGGGCAATCCTCAGGAAAAACTCAATATAATTCATATTGCAGGCACAAACGGCAAAGGCTCTGTGTGTGCAATTTTGTCAAAGATATTGACCTGTGCCGGTTTTAAGACGGGTCTTTATACCAGTCCGCATATCCTTGAATATACTGAACGTATAAAAATCAACCAAAGAGATATTTCAAAAACTGATTTTTCGGATTTGATTACGGAAATAGCCGTGCTTGCCAAAATAAACGGGATATATTTGACGGAATTTGAGCTTTTGACTGTGGCTGCATATAAGTATTTTGCGGATAAAGAAACTGATATCTGCGTAATAGAAACGGGGCTGGGCGGAAGGCTGGATGCTACTTCTGCAATAAGCAAAAATCTTTTGTCCGTTATTACGTCGGTTAGTCTGGATCATACAGACAGGCTCGGCGACACTATAGAAAAAATAGCTTTTGAAAAAGCAGGAATAATAAAAGATGGCTATTCGACAGTTGTCAGTGCAGAGAACAAGGGTTTTCCCACGATAAAAGAGATTGCTCTTCAAAAACACAGTGATGTTTTGACACCGCAGCACAGAGTGGAGCTTGTTTTTGAGGACGGCCAAAACTTTGCTCTGTACAATGGAAAAAGATACGAATTCAACCTGCTGGGCCTGTGGCAGAGAGAAAATCTTGAGCTTGTGTTTGAAGTCATTGATTATTTGAGAAAATCCGGATACGAAATAGAAGAAAAAGCGTTGCAAAAGGCTTTGAAAACCGTAAACTGGCCTTGCCGCATGCAGTATATTAAAAAACATAATCTTTTAATTGACGGTACGCACAACCCTGACGGCGCAAGAGTATTGAGAGAGAGTCTTGATTATTATTTTCCGGACAAAAAGCGTGTCTGGGTTTACGGCTCTTTGACTACAAAAGATTACAAAAAGGTTATGGACATTTTGTTCCGCCCTCAGGACGAAGTGTATTTTTATGATTTTGATTACAAAAACAGTGTCCCTTATGAGGATTTGAACAGTTTGTATCCTTCTGCGTTAAAAATTAATCAAAAAGAGCTGGAGTACCTTGCAGCAGAGAACAAAGAGGCTCTTATTGTTATCTCGGGATCGTTTTATATGATAGGACAGATTCTAAATTCAAAAGGATTTTTTAAAAATATTGCCGAGGTGGATAATATCTATTAATTTTTTTATTTGTTAATAATGTCATGAACTAATAATTAATTACTCTATTAGAGAAAGGGCAAGGTTAGACATGTTAACAACAACAGTAGAGCAAAACAATGAATTAATCAAAGTCGTTATTGTTGAGGATTATAAATTGACAAGAGTCGGCTTGCGTTCCACTATCAACGAATTTGAGAATATCAAAGTAGTTGGAGAAGCAGAAGATGCCATAAAGGGCCTTGAGATTATAGAAAAAGAAAAACCTCAGGTAGTCCTGATGGATTTGGGCTTGCCCGAAATGAACGGTATAGAAGCAACTCAAAAGGTAAAAGAGGTTTCTCCTCAGACAAGAGTAATTATTCTTACATCACATGACAGAGAAGAAGAGGTGCTGGCTGCACTGGGTTCCGGTGCTTCGGCTTATTGTCTGAAAGACATTGACCCAAAGACCCTTGCTTCTGTAATCAGAAATGTGGCAAAAGGTGCATGCTGGCTCGATTCTGCTATTGCACAGGTCGCATTGAATCTTTTCCCGAAACCTGAGAGCATAAATCTTCAAAGCGGGTCAGAGATTTCTGATGCCAGAGCGCAGCTTACGGAAAGAGAATTTGAGGTGTTGAGGCTGCTCGTTAAAGGCAAGAGCAACACTGAGATTGCAAAAGAGCTTATTGTTTCTGTTCATACGGCAAAAGCGCACGTTTGCAGCATTTTACAAAAATTGTGCGTTGATGACAGAGTTCAGGCTGCAGTAAAAGCTATTAAAGAAAATATTATTTAGCTACGGTGTTTATTATAGGAGTGTATTAACTTAAAAGCCGCTTTAATCTGAAGCGGCTTTTTTATAATTGTTTGTTAAAGCGTTAGTTCTTTTCGCAGTATTCAATCAATTCGTTCTGCCAGTCTTCTACTTTTTCAATATAGAAGTCTGCGCCTTTTTTCATGCATAACTGGCGGTGTTCTTTTTTTGATGATGCGGTCATAACGCCTATGACTGTGTTGTTGTCATTCATTTTTGAAAGTTTTACAAGTTCATCCAAAAGCAAGAAACCCTCTCTGTCTGTCGGAATGAACAAGTCCATTATGACAAGTTTGTAGTTATTTTTCTTGTATTTTGTAATTGCATCGTAGATTTCTTTTGCAATAGTAACATCATAGCCGAGATTGCGGAACATTACGCCCAGCTGGTAAGTAATAACGCCCAAATCATCAACTATTAAAATACTCTTGCCGTTGCCTTCTTCTGTTTCTCCTGATTCAAGATTGTTTTCTTGTTTTTTGGGTTTAGGGTTTGTTACGGATTCAATAGCTTCTGTTCTGATTTGTTCCATTTTGCGTTTGATATCGAGTATCAAGTCCTTTAGCAAATCAACATTGATACCTTTTTCTCCGGGCGGGATTTTGCCCACAAGACCATATAAGGATTCCAAAAATTCTGTATCAACTTCAATTGTTCTTTTTTCTTCGCTCATTGTTTTATCATATCATATTATTAGTCTAATTAATAATATAATATGATTTTTTTAGAAAAAATGCCACCATTTTTTTTCTTTTGTTCTTTTTTTTATATTATTTAAAGAACTTTTTAAAATTTTAATAAGCTGTTCATCACTGAGGCTAAAATGTTTTTGCAGGTCATTGAGATATTTTCCGATGTATTTTTCGGCAGAGTGGATATCGGAATTTTTTTTGTTTAACAAATTTTCCTGCATGAAAGCTCCTTCAATTTTATAATATATAGAAGCTGCAAGAAAAACATTGTCGCAAAGAGTAATAAACTAGTTATTGTTATCGTTTGTATTCTGCTCGTCGTTTATTGTTTGGACAATAGAGTCAAAACATTCTTCAAAAGCTTTTATAACAACAGGGTCAAACTGTGTGCCGGAACCTGCTTTTATTTTTTCCAGAGCTTCGGCGTATTCTACTTTGTTGCGGTATATGCGATTTGAAATAACACTGTCAAATGCATCTGCCACAGCGATAATACGTGAACCTATAGGAATATCTTCTCCTTTAATTCCGTACGGGTAGCCGGTTCCGTCGTATTTTTCGTGGTGGTATTTAATGATTTCCACTACATCTTTGAGCTGTTTAATATCTTCGAGAATTTTTACGCTGTAGGTAATATGTTTTTTTATTTCGTCATATTCTTCCTGAGTCAGAGAGTCTACCTTGTACAAAATTTCGTCAGACACACCTATCATGCCTATGTCGTGGAGCATACCGGCAAGCTCTACTTTTCCTACATCGATTGTTGAAAGGCCGAGCTGTTTTGCTATCAGGATAGAATAGTAAGTGATACGTTTGCTTCTGCCGGAGGTGTAAGAATCTTTTGCATCGAGTGCTTCCATAATAGCTTTGATAGTGCCTGAAAAAAGCTCTTTTAAGTCGTTTATCAGCTTGTCATTGTCATATTTCAGCTGATAGTATTCCAGTGCGGAGGCGACAATGAGCTGGAGTTCTTCAGGGTTGTAAGGTTTTTTTATGTATCTGTATATTTTTGCATAATTGATTGCATCTATGAGAATATTGGCGTCGGAATATGCTGTTAAAAGTATCCTCATTACATTCGGGTGTTCCAGCTGGACATGTTTTAAAAACTCTACTCCGTCCATCTCCGGCATTTTGTGGTCTGAGATAACAAGCTCAAAAGGTTTTTCCTTCAAAATTTCCAGTGCTTTTAAAGGCGAAGTCGTTTTTTCGAGGTTGTAAGTGCCTCTTAGCGTTCTGTACAATAGTGCCAGATTGTCTTCTTCATCATCAACAAGTAATATGTTATATTTGTCCATTTTTTATTCCATCCGTTGTTATTTGCTCATTTTTAAAGGAAGAATGATAGTAAATTTGCTGCCTTTGCCTTCTTGTGACTCAAGCTCGATTCTGCCTTTGTGATTTTTTATTACTTTATAGCTAATTGCCATACCAAGGCCGGTTCCCTGACCTACTTCTTTAGTGGTAAAGAAGGGGTCGAATACTTTTTTGCGGGTAGTTTCGTTCATACCGCAGCCGTTGTCTTCAAATTCTATTATAGCATTTTGGCCGTCGGATTTTAATCTTATCCACACATCGCCTTTTTCTTTTATTGCAAAGGCTGCATTGTCCAGAATATTCATAAATACCTGATTGAGCTGTCCGCCGTATGCTTCTACATGCGGAAGGTTTTCTTGATATTCTTTGTGAACGGTGATTTTGTTTTTAAATTTGTTGTGCAAAATATTTAAAGTTGTGTCAATTTCTTTTGGCAAATCAACATTGTTGATAACAGCTTCTTCGAGTCTGGAGAAGTTTTTCAAATCCAGTACAATATTTTTTGTTCTTTCCGTACCTTCCTGACAGCTTCGGATGAGTTCGGGCAGGTCATCTTTTAAAAAGTCAAGGTCTATTTCTTCTTTGAGTGCTTTGATTTTTTCTTTATGTTCTTGAGTTAAATCAGAATCAAATTCCGTATATGTATCGATAACTGACATAAGGTCTGCTGTATAATTTTTCAGGTGGATTAGGTTTCCGTAGATAAAGTTTACGGGATTGTTTATTTCGTGAGTAATACCTGCAACAAGTTCGCCCAGTGATTTCATTTTTTCCGAGTGAACCATCATTGCCTGAGTGCTTTTGAGTTCTGAGTAGGCGGCTTCCAATTCTTTTGTTCTGTCTTTGACCTGTTGTTCCAAAGACTGGTAGAGTTTTTCTAAGGATTCTGCCATTTCGTTATAAGAACGAATCAACCTGTTAATTTCAAGATAGTTTGTTTCTTCCAGACGGTGAGAAAAGTTCCCTTTTGCAAAATCTCCCAAACTTTTTATGAGGATGTTGATTGGTTTTATCAGTATTCCTGCAATTAAGTTTGATAAGAAAAATCCTAAGAATATAAAGATAAATACCATTGCGAGCATGTTGTCGCGCAGCATATCCAGATATATTTTTGTAATAGGTTCGTTATAAAAACCTAGTTCTATTATTTTTCCGTTTTTTATAACAGACTGTCTGTAGATAGCGTCTTCAAGCGATTTCTTTTTAACTGATTTGTCAGATATTTTGTTCTCTCTAAAAACCTCAGCAAGTTTTTCGCTCGGATGAGTAACAAAAAGCGTTTCTTTTGTTTTTGCATCTTTAACCATTACAAGAGCAACAATGTTGCTGTCTACCATTTTTTGGGCAGATTTTTTGAGTTTTGTGTAGTCGTTGGTTTCCAGTGTTTCACCCAGTGTTTGGAAAAGAGTGATGGATATAGAATCATTCAAATCTTTTGATTGTGTGGTAATTTGCTGGGCAAGATTGTTTACCGTAAAAATTGAGTACCATGCAATACAAAAGACTGTTATAGCAATCAACATTGTCGTAAATGCTGCAAACTGTGTGCTTAGTTTTGTTCTAAAGTTTTTCATCGGATTAAGCTTTTGTTTTGCCATATTTTTACCTTAGTTGTTTTCTATTTTATAAATTTATTCAGTGATTTTTTCTTTTTCTTGGAATCAAAAATTTTGCCTATTTGAAATCCCAAAAATCCCGTAATCAATGCGGCAGGAATAATAATGGAAAGAGCGTAGATTAAATCATTCATTGTCATTGACTGCAGTGTCAAAAACAAAAGACAACAGCACACAAAAGTTGTTAGACTGGCTAACATTCCACCTAGTTTTTGTGCGTATGTAATACTTTTTCCTGCCATAGTTGTTATTTGTTAGTGTTTTCCATTTGCTTTTTAAAACAGAATTGGACAATAGCTATTTTATCAATATTCTTGAGCGCAATAAATCGTCCGGATACAATATTTTTTTTGTTCTTTGCTTTTGTTTTGCTGTTTTTGCCGTTGTCTACACGTATGGGCTGGAAGAAACATTGTATCGGTATAGTGCTTTCGAGTGTAAATTCAATAACATAATCTTTTGCACAGCTCAACTCAGCCTCTGTAGCAAATTTCATACCGCCGGCACAGATATCAATGCACTCGCAGATATAAGAGTTTTCTTTGTCTTTGAGTGTAAATTCTTTTGAGAAATCCACTCTTGTGTATTCACGACGCTGTAACAGCTCGTATTGTTCTTTTGTGTATTCGAGTTTTATTGTTTTTTCGGTTTTATCAACCTCTTTTACAACCGGTTTGAAGTAGAGCATTCCGTCTTCTACCACGGTAAAAAGCTCTACGGTGTCGCCTTGTTTGTAATATTTGATATCTTTATCAGAAAGTTTTAAATCAATGGATTTTGTTGTGATTTTTTGTATTTCTGTAGACAAAGCACCTTTTATATCTTCTGGAACCAAACATATTTTTTTATTTTTGTTTAATAGATTTTTCATACCGGTTGTATTTTTCCTTATTCTTAATTTATACTCTTGCGGCCGCTACTTTGACAACGCCTATTGATTTTGCTTTTACATTGTTGCTGATTTCATTATACGACATAACGGCAATTTGTGGATACGTTCTTTCGATGAGTCTTCTAAACGGCAGCCTTATGGGAGAAGAACATAAAAGCACCGGCTGATTGCCTGAGCTGGAGATTGCTTTTTCGAGTTCATAATTGAGATTGTCCAAAAGCTGCCTTGTAAATTCAGGGTCGAGTGTAAGACTCGAGCCATCTGGGCTTACACCCTGGGCAATAGTGTTTTCTACTTCCGGTGCCAGTGTTACAGCCAAAAGCTCGCCTGTGTCTGCCAGATTTTGTTTGCAAATACTTCTTGAAAGTGCCTGTCTTACCTGTTCCGTCAGGTAATCTGCGTTTTTGCTTACACGGGACTGCAGGCTTATTACCTCGAGAATTGTTTTTAAATCTCTGACAGAAACACGTTCTCTTAACAGGTTGTAGATGATTTGCTGGACTTCTGCAACTGACAAATCCTTCATCAAATCCGCAACATATTCTTCTGACACTTCTTTTTTAAGATTGTCTATGAGCTGTTGAATATCCGCACGAGAAATAATTTCTGCAGCATTCTTTTTAATAACTTCTGTCAGATGTGTAGAGATTACGGCAGAGGGGCTTACTACAGTGTAGCCGTAGTTTTCGGCAATTTCTCTGTCTTTTTCTTCGACCCAGATTGCAGGAAGACCAAACGCCGGCTCTATAGCACTGATTCCGTTGATGCCAAGGTCATTGTCAGAGCCGCCTGCATTCATGGCAAGACTTCTGTCCGGATATACTTCTCCGCTTTCTATTGCCACGCCTTTCAGTTTTATTTGATAACTGTTAGGCGGAAGCTGCAAATTGTCCCTTACCCTTATGGATGGAAGAACTATACCCAAATCAAGAGCAGTTTGTCTTCTTATCTGTGCAATTCTTTCGAGCAAATCTCCGCCCTGCTCTACATCAAGAAGCGGTACGAGCCTGTAGCCTATTTCCATTTCGATAGTTTCTACATTCAAAAGCTCCATGACGCTTTCTCTTGTGGCTTTTTTCTTTTTCTTTGCCACTTTGCCGAGTCCGCTTTCTTGTTTTTGGGCTTCTTGGGCAGCTTTTACTTCTTCTTCTTTTTTGACTTTTTCAACTTTGTTTTTGCTGTATGCAAGCCAGCCTATAGCCAGAGAAACAATGATAAAAGGCAATGTCGGCATACCGGGAACCATGCCTAAAAGAAACAGAAGTACGGAAACAATAGCCAGTACTATCGGGTTTGAGAACATTTCTTTTTTGATGTCATCGCTCAGAGATTCTTCCTGTCCGCTGGCTCTTGATACGATTAAACCTGTTGCAAAAGAGATTAAGAGTGCAGGGAGTTGAGAAACAAGTCCGTCGCCGACTGTCAGGATGGTGAATGTGTTTAGTGCGGTCATGATGTCCATTTTCATCTGCCACATACCTATTACAATACCGGCAAAGATGTTTACGACTGTTATTATGATACCTGCTGTGGCATCACCTTTTACGAACTTTGACGCACCATCCATGGTACCGTAGAAATCGGCTTCTCTTTCCAGCTTTCTTCGTCTTGCTTTTGCCTGATCTTCGTTAATAAGCCCCGAGTTGAGGTCTGCGTCGATGGACAGCTGTTTACCCGGCATACTGTCCAATGTAAATCTTGCGGATACTTCCGCAACCCTTGTTGCACCGCCTGTGATTACCATAAAGTTGATAACAACAAGCAGGATAAAGATGATAAAACCGACAATATAGTTGCCGCCGACAACAAATTGTCCGAAAGAGTTGATAACTTCACCTGCTGCCCCGTATAGCAAGATTAGCCTTGTTGAACTTACGTTCAAGCCAAGACGGAAAATCGTCGCAACAAGAAGTATTATCGGGAAAGAAGAATACTCCAGAGGCTCTTTAATAAAAAGGCAGACAAGTAAAATTATTACGGAAAGAGAGATGTTTAGCGTCAATAGAATATCAAGCAGCATCGGCGGCAGAGGTATAATCATCATAGCAACAATTATGACAATACCTATTGCCATTAAAATATCGTTATTTTTTAGTAAACTTGCTAATGCGCCTAAGTTCATTGTTGTTTAAGTACACTCTTTCCCATTAATATAATATCTTACATATTTCTATTTATCGAATTCTTTACCAAACTTCAAATTCCACGCCCCAAATAGCAAAAAATTTTCTTAACAGGTGTTATAATAATATTCCAATAGTCACAAGTGAGGCCGCCTCATACAAGTTAAAGGAAGGACATTGTATGGTTACGGGTATGAATTTTGTACCAAATATGCAAATACAGGGACAATCCTGGCAGTCAAAAACTGATACTCCCGTTATCGCCAGCATAAAAGTCGGCGATGTTACTGATTCTGCACAGCTGGATAAGCCGGAAGCTAATGACAATTTTTTGCAAAAGTTGAGAAATTATTTTATAAATAAACGCCGTCAAAAATTGGAAAGTATTCCTCCGGAAAAAAGAACCGCCTCTCAACAGGCAGAAATAGAGGCCAATAAAAAGTCTGTTGATTATATGTTATAATCTGTTGGATTATATATAAAAAGGACGGACAATGATTATAAAAACTTTCCCGCTTGGGCTTATTGGCACAAACGCTTATCTTTTGATTGATGAAGAAACAAAAGAGGCAATTGTCATAGATTTGGGCGGAGATTTTGGCGGAATCCAAAAAGAACTTGAAAAATACGGTGCGGTTTTAAAATATATTTTAAACACTCACGGGCATTTTGACCATATTCTCGGTGAAAGAGAGGCGCAAAAAATAACAAATGTTCCTGTTTTTGTACATGAACAGGATAAATATCTTGTAGAAAATTTGCCAAAACAGCTGGCACGTTTTGGTTTTGCGGAAAACTATGAATCTCCAATAAATATACATACATTTACGGAATCTGATACTTTTAAGCTCGGCAGCCACGAAATCAAAGTCATCCACACTCCGGGGCATACTCCCGGCAGCTGCTGTTTTTTGATTGGCAGCAGTTTGTTCTCGGGTGATACTCTGTTTTATACATCTGTTGGCAGAACTGATTTTGAGGGGGGAAGTTTTGCTCAGATTAGCAATTCCATAAAAGAAAAATTATTTAAACTTGACGATTCCATAGACGTTTACCCCGGACATGATGCAAAAACGACTATAGGGTATGAAAAAAAATATAATTGTTACTTCGGTTCTGAAAATAATCCTTATTAATTAATTTTTATTTATTTTATAATTTTATTATTAGGGATAAATTGGTTTGGAAGAAAAGATGAAGATTTCGATTATAGGTTCTACGGGGTCAATAGGCAGACAGGCAATAGAAGTTGTTCAAAAAATGCAAGGATTTTTTGAAATAATTTCTTTGACGGGCGGAGATAATATAGATTTGTTGCGTGAACAGATTAAACTGGTTGCGCCGAAAAATGTCTGTGTAAAATCTGAAGAAAATGCTCTGAAACTGCAAAAGGAATTTCCAAAACTCAATGTGGTTTTTGGAGAACAGGGGCTTGTTGATATTGCTTCTGACAAAACAAACGAAAGAATCCTTGTTTCCGTGTCCGGAAAAACAGGACTAAAACCCACTCTTGCTGCTATAGAAAATAATATAGATGTTGCTCTGGCAAACAAAGAAACTCTTGTTATGGCGGGTGACATTGTAATGGCAAGGGCAAAAGAAAAAGGGGTAAAAATACTGCCCGTTGACTCGGAACACGGTGCGATTCATCAGTGTCTTTCTAACAGAGAAGAAGTGGAAAAACTTATTATTACAGCATCAGGCGGGCCTTTTAGAACAAAAACAATAGAAGATATTAAAAATGCCAGTGTTGAAGAAACCCTTCATCATCCAAGATGGAATATGGGTAAAAAAATAACAATAGACTCTGCAACATTGATGAATAAGGGGCTTGAGGTTATAGAGGCGCATCATTTGTTTTCTATGCCTTATGAAAAAATTCAGGTGGTTGTGCATCCGCAAAGCATTGTCCACAGTGCTGTAGAATATGTCGACGGCAGTGTAATAGCACAGCTCGGGTTCCCTTCAATGCACATACCTATACAGTATACGCTTACTTATCCGCACAGGTTTGAGGGGATAGAAACAAGAAGTTTCGATTTTGTAAAAGCGGGCAGGTTGGATTTTGAAGAGCCTGATATGGAAAAATTTCCCTGCTTGAAACTTGCTTTTGAAGCGGGAAAACAGGGCGGAACCCTTCCCGTTGTGATGAATGCTGCAAACGAAGAAGCTGTTTATATGTTTTTGAACGGGCGCATATCCCTGTGGGAAATTTATGAAATTACCGCAAAGATGATGGAGCAGCACAAAAATATTTTGAATCCGACATTAGACGAAATTTTGGAAACAGATATGATGGTAAGAAAAAGTCTTGCCGGTTCTGTTTGTAAAAACTAATGGCGTTTTAATAATGTCTGAGGCGGCTTCACTTATATCTACGGAAGTGACCCCATGGACTTTTTTCCTGTGCCGGACTTATTGAACAAAACGGACTTGCCAATTGCACAGGTTCTACAAGTAGTCGGAGTCAGTTGACTATATGAAATATGAAAAAACAAAAAAATCAACAGCAAAATAAATAAATTTACATTGTAAAAATTGCTACATATTTTGAGATTTTTATACAAATTTCATGCTAAATTATACATAACTTAAGCCCCATTGGTAATTTGAAAAATACAAATATCAAACAATCATCGTAAGTAACCTTTAGAGGGAGTGGTCTTTACGTTTTGTTCAGGGCTAGGACAGTCAGACAGTTTATATATTAGTCAAGGAGATTTATTAATATGCCGGATTATTTGACCAAAGAAGAAATCAGACAGTGGAGAAGTTCTTTGGAGAGAATTACTTTAGAGGAATATGCTAAAAGGTTAGGCAAAGTTATTTCAGAAGAAAAAGAAACAAACGATATGGTGGATATGGTTTACAGACATTCATCAGAGGTCAGATATGTTTCCAGTGACGAGCCGTCTGTTGCAAAATCTAATTTTAAGGCAGAAAGAATAAGCTCTCTGGCTCAAAAATCTTTTGAAAGAGAAAAAGAAATCTCTGCTGCTAAAGTGGAAAAAGATTTGAAAAAAGCTGTTAATAAGTCTAAAAAATCAGAAGAAATTTCTTCTAAAAAAGAAACTCTTAAACAGTCAGACAAGAAAGAAATTAAAGCAGAATTGAAAAAACTGCAGCCGGAAAAAGCTAAAAAAGCAGAAACAAATGAATTACCTTTGTCTGTTACAGAGGATGTTCAAATTACTTTCAAAAAGAATTTAACTCCACGTGAGCAGGCTGTGTTTGAGCATTTTTTGAATCACAAAAACAGTATTGTTTATGCAAAAGAACTGGCTCAGGTTCTTGATTTGCCGAGAGATTATGTGTACAAATATATTAAAAATCTCAGAGCAAAAATGAATGAAAATGCTATCCAAAACGCTGACAACGGCGGTTTTGTTCTGGAAGTAAAATAGACAATAGAATTAAACAAAATAAAAAAGCTCCTGAATTTTGTACAGGAGCTTTTTTTGATGCATGAAAACAAACTACTCGATTAAAAATTATTCAAAAGCCAGCATATCGTGGCCCGGAATTCTTTCAAGATTGTTAGTTTTTAAAGGAGCAGATAATCTTTCGGAGATATGTTTTCTGAATGTTTTGGATTTATCTGAATTTCCGTTGCCGGCATTAGATAAAATTTTTCTAAAAGTATTTTTTCCAAACATTTTTTCACCCTCTTTTCTAGGTTTTTTGCGCAAAAACGCAGAGCATTTTTGCTGAGATAAGTAAATTTAATAAACACAAAAATTATTTAATGACCTTAATATATATTACATCTTTTTTTTGTATTTGCCAATACATTTGTAGTGTAAATTCAAAATTGTTACATTTACACTTAACAAACGCAAAAACACTGCGTGGTTTTTTATAAATCGGTAATATTCTCATGACAAAAATATGGACATTGGCGCATGTTGATACTAATATACAGGTATATTAATTAAGGAGATTTTTTTATGAAATTAATGGAAGGCAAAAAAGGTATCATTTTTGGCGTATCTAACGCAAGAGGTATTGCTTATGCTATTGCAAAACAAATCCACGAGGCAGGTGCTGAAATAGCTTTTACTTATGCAAACGAAGCTATGGAATCACGTGTACGCCCGCTTGCTGAAGAAATGAACGCAAAAATGATTGTTGAATGTGATGTAACTAACGAAGAACAGGTTAAACAGGTTTTTGCCGAATACGAAAAAACATACGGAAAATTGGACTTTGTAATCCATGCCGTTGCTTTTGCTCATAAAGAAGATTTGATGGGCGATTTTATTGATACATCAAAAGAAGGCTGGGATACAGCTATGGGTGTTAGTGCTTATTCACTGGTTACGCTGGCTAGAGCTGCAAAACCGTTGTTTAACGAAGGCGGTGCTATTCTCGCTCTTACATATCTCGGTTCTGAAAAAGTTGTTGCAAACTACAATGTAATGGGTGTTGCAAAAGCTGCTCTTGAAGCTTCTGCAAGATATCTCGCAGACAACCTCGGTAAAATCGGTGTCAGAGTTAACTGCCTTTCCGCAGGTGCTGTAAAAACTCTTGCTGCAAAAGGCATTTCAGGCTTTGACAGAATGCTCAAGGCTGCTATATTAAAAGCTCCTTTAAGAAGAAATGTTTCACTTGAAGATGTAGGAAAAACAGGTTTGTACCTCGTTTCTGACCTTGCTTCCGGTGTTACAGGCGAAGTTGTTCACGTAGATTGCGGATGCCATAGTGTTTATGCATCTATTGATGAAATGGAAGCTACATACGCATATCAAAAAGAACATCAGCAATAGTTTTTTTAAGGGCATTCCTTATGGTTTGCCCTTTTAATTTAAAAATATTTTAGTCGAAACAACATAAGGAATTAGAAAAATGATGAAAAAGAACAAAACAAAGATTGTTGCCACGCTCGGACCTGCAAGCTGCGAAGAAGAAACTATTGAAGAACTCGTGCTTTCAGGCGCAACAATGTTTCGTATCAACACTTCTCACAACACTGCAGAAGCTCATGCAGAAACAATTAAAAAAATCAGAAATGTAGAAAAAAGATTGAAAACTTTTATCCCTGTTCTGGTTGACCTTCAAGGGCCAAAAATCAGAGTGGGCAACTTAATCGAACCTATTCCTATAGAACCCGGTAAAGAATTGGTTTTGGAATACGGTTTGGAACAAACTGATCCGAATATTGTTCCTGTTGATTACAAAGGTGTTGCAGATGATGTACACGAAGGTGAATATATTCTTCTCGACGACGGTAAAATCAGAATTCAGGTTCTAAGAAAAGAAGGTTCTAAAGTACATGTAAAAGTTATTGACGGCGAATTGTTAAAACCGAGAAAAGGTATAAACATCCCGGGCGGAACAAAGAGCCTTTCTGCAATTACAGAGCGTGACGTTGACTTTATCAAATTTGCTGTAGACAATGATGCTGATTATCTGGCATTGTCTTTTGTAAGAGATAAAGACGATATCATGCTCGCTAAAAAATATTTGAGCCATTTTGGTTCTGATATGCCGATTGTTGCAAAAATTGAAAAACCTGAAGCTGTTAAAAACATCGAGTCTATTCTTGATGTAGTTGATGCAGTAATGGTTGCTCGTGGTGACCTCGGTATTGAACTTGCACCGGAGAAAGTTCCGATGGTTCAAAAACAGATTATTGACGCAGCTTATGCTCACAGAAAAACTTGTATCGTTGCAACACAGATGCTGGAATCTATGATAGAAAATCCGATTCCGACAAGAGCAGAAGCTTCTGACGTAGCAAACGCAATCCTTGACGGTGCTGATGCTGTTATGCTTTCCGGCGAAACTGCTGCAGGCAAACACCCTGTCGAAGCTGTTAAGATGATGGCTATGATTGCACATGATGTTGAACAGAGCAATTTTGTTAGCTACAATCTTGATTTGCCGATGAATCCTGATTATGAACCTACTCCGCAGGCTGTTGCAGGTGCTGCAGTAAAAATGGCTCATGATTTGGGTGCAAAAGCTATTCTTGCTTTCACTCACACAGGATACACAGTTAAACTGCTTTCAAAACTCAGACCGTCTGTTCCTGTACTTGCAATTTCTGACAGCGAAAAAGTTTGCAGAAAACTTAACCTGTTCTGGGATATGCATCCTTATCAGAAGGATTGGGACGTTGTTTTGAATGATGATTTGCTCAAAAAGATTGACAAATTATTGCTCGAAAAAACTGAATTCAAAAAAGACGACAGAGTTATTATCATAGGTTCTATTCCTAAACTTATCACAGGAAGAACAAACTTTGTTCGTGTACACAGAATGTGCGCATTCTAAATTCAGTAACAAAATAAAAATAAAAATAAAAAAGGCTGCCGTATTATACGATATTACGGCAGTCTTTTTGTTAAGATAATTTAATAAAAAGACAATTTGTAACAAAATGTAAACACGAGTTTATTGACACCGAAAGTCAAGCCAGATAAGCTCTTCTGTAAGGTAAGGTAAGGGACGCTGGATTATGTCAAGATAGGCTGAAAAGTTCCGAATATAGATTTAAGATGAAAATAACGGGTCTATATAAGGAGCAAATATGAAAGATATCAAAAAGCAAAACAGCCGAAAAGAAAAGCAAGGATTTTCGCTAGCAGAAGCGTTGATTACACTTTTAATCGTGTGTTTAATCACAATAGCGTCTATACCGATTTTGACAAAGAAAAAACGTGATCCTTCATTAGGAACAAGAGGTATGTGGATTTGTACCAGAAACAGTCAAGGATTGTATGTTTATTATGATAAAAACCTTGGTGAAGGGGATATAAATAATCCGGATACTTGGACACCTACAAATAAAGATTCTTGTGTATTTACTACATCAAGAGGCAAACAGTATGGAATTACTGTCGTTGGCGGCGGCGGTGGCGGCGGTAATGGTGAATCTTATAGAGAAGTTCTTGCTAAACAAACATCCGCTGGTGCTACATCGTTTTCTCCAGAGCGTACAGATTTGTATGATGTGATTGTTATAGCTGGCGGCGGCGGTGGTGGCGGCGGTCAAAGTGAGTCTTCTGGGACAGGTGGCGGCGGCGGTGGCGGCGGCCGTTTTGAAGGATTTATCCCTTTATATAAAGGGACATCATATAAATTGACAATAGGTGGTGGTGGTAATCCCAAGGGCGGAGAATACCATGGCGGTTTGAGTAATTCTACTGGTCATCCAAGAGGAGAAGATGGTGGTAATTCTTCTTTTATGTATTCAGAAGGTGCTGACAATAAAACAAAAATTGTTGTGCAAGGCGGTCAAGGCGGTGATTCTATAGGCTGCTCAAAATGGAAATGCCGTGGTGGTGATAAAGGATATGGCCGAGATGTAATATTTGCAGAACATTATTCATCACTGGAAATAAATGGTGAAGTCGTAAACGGCTTTGCTGTTGGTATGCCTGGTAAAGACGGTAAACAAGGCGATTATTATACTTTTAAAGATCCTGCAAACTCCGGAGCTATAAATCAATATAAGGATATTGCTGGTAACATTACAACATATGGTAATGGTGGAGATGGCGGCTCTCATAAAGCTAGCTCTGCAACAGCAGGTGTTAGCGGGTATGGTATAGTTGCAAAAACATGGAAAAAGTTTGGTAGTGGTGGAAAAGCTGCAGTTCCAAACTCATATTTCGTTCCATCATTAGAGGGGCAAGTTGTTGTTACAATCCCTGATGTTGCTGATGCAGGAGAGCGTGGTGGAACTGTTATTGCAAAAAACATGAAAGGAAATGTTCAGGGTAGAGTCTTTTATGGATACGGCGGCGAGGGCGGTTTTGCTGATGAAACTTTGACAGAACCTGCATATGGAGAACATTCTCAATTTTCATTAAGGGGTGGTGGTACGCCAGCACCTGCTTGTACTCCGAGGAAGGTAATTCCTGGCGGGACAGTTCCTGTAACAGTTGCAGAAAAAACATGCACAAAGGTTGTATGTAATATTATTGATGCAAATACAACAAAGATACAGGAGGACAATGTTGATGAGTCAACAGGTATTGAGGTTGTACCAAAGAGCTTTATAAAAGTTGGCAATAAAATTGAGTTGAAGCAATCTATAGGAAATAATCAGCCCGAGGATATTACTCCTTTTAATAAAGCTGCAGGAACATCAAGAAATGATATCGTTAATTATTTTGAATTACTAGACTTGTATCCTTATTTTAAGAATAATTATTCGTTAGGTTCACCTATGACATCTCATCTTGCTTGGACAAGAATAAAGGGTCATTTCCCTGAATTTAATGATGGTGATGAGGAAATGACAGAATTTGCTGGTTATAAAAATTATGAAGATATTTATAAAAATACTCTTTGTTTTAATGATGACAATATTAAATACGAAAAAGTTTGTGCTGATTATAAAATAACAACAACGCAAGTCATGAGTGATGGAGCCCCTGTTGTTCAGCCTGCTATTTGTGAAGAAGATGGAGGTCCGGGTACTTCATTTGGTGCAGGCGGCGGAGGCGGCAGTGCATCTGATTCACCAGGTGTTTATAGCAGAGGCGGTAAAGGCGGTTATGGCGCTGTAATCATCGAATGGTAAGTATAACAAATATATCTAAACACAATCCTTATATAGTTTATAGTTTAAAAATATATGTGTTTAGAATTATATGGCTCTGATAACATCAGAGCCTTTTCCTTTTTTATTGATTTTATGAAAAGAAATTTTGTCCGTGCAGTTTGCTTTCCTCCTGCGGGTCTTTTGTTATCCCTATTTGGAAAGAGTTTCTGCCGTATTTTTTTTCTATGTTATCCCAGACCTGTGCAATTTTTTTAGCTTTTTTTGTTTTTTCATCCTCGAACAAAAAGAGCTGGGAAGAAGCTTTTTCCGAAAGTTTGTCCGCATAAATCCCCGAGGAACGGTAGATTATATTTTTGTCATAAAGTTTGTCCAATAGCTTGTCCGCATACTGGTTTACAAGAAATTCACTGTCTGTCGGTTCAGGCAGTACAATTTTTTCTGTATATACTCTAAAATCCTTTGTCCTTAACATAACAAATATAATTTCCGTTTGCAGTCCGAGTTTGCGCAATTTTGAGCATACCTGATGCGAATGGTAGTGCAATGAGCCTTTTATATAGTCTTTGTCCTGCGTAAAATGAGAAAAAGCACTGGTTTTTTGAATGGATTTTGGCAGTTCTATTTTGCTCTGGACGGGGTTTGCACTTTCTCCTGCCAGTTCCATTTTGAGTTCCAGCCCTCTTTTACCCCAGATTTTTTTCAGCCAGAAGTCGTTTTGTTTTACAATTTCGCTGCATTTATAAATCCCGTATTTGTGAAACAGTGCTGCAGAGTTTTTTCCTATTCCCCAGATATCTTCTATCTGTGTGCGTTTTAGTATTTCGTCAATGTCATGTCTGTAGATGCGGCAGAGTCCGTTTAGGTTTTTGTCTTTTTTTGCTTTTTCACAGGCAAGTTTTGCCAGTGTTTTTGTTGGCGCAAGCCCTATTGAAACAGGCACTCCGATTTCTGCTTCTATTTCTGTTTTTATTTTTGCAATTATTTCTTCGTAAGAACAGCGGTAAAGTTTTTTTAGCCCTGTCAAATCCAAAAAAGCTTCGTCTATTGAGTATTGTTCAACTTCCGGAGTATAGCTCATTAATTTTAGGATAATTCTTTTGGAAATATCATGGTAAAGCCCGAAGTTTCTTGAGATATATATTACGTTTTTGAACTCTTTTTTTGCTTTAAAAAGCGGGTAGCCCATGGGGATACCCATTTGTTTTGCTTCTTTTGAGCGTGCAATTATACATCCGTCATTGTTGCTCAAAACGCAGACCGCTCTGTTTCTGAGTGCGGGATTCATAAGTTGTTCACAGGAAACAAAAAAGTTGTTGCAATCTACAAGTGCTATTTCTGCCATTTTATATAACCTTATTAAACTATTGGGGGAGATAAAGAAATATAGCGGGGGTTTTATTATCCCTTATCTAATTTGTGATCTGCAAGTTAACATGAGACCCCCGCTGTTGATTGTATTAGGAAGGATATCTAGAGTTTTTATAACTGTCTTGCAATCCCTGTCGCCACTCCAAAAATTGTGAGGGATTCTTTCGGCTCAATTATCGGATATTGCGGATTCTCCGGCTGGAGCCATATTTTTCCGTCTTTTTGCCGGTAGGTTTTGAGCGTGTAACCGTTATCGATGTAAGCCAGAACAATATCTCCGTTTTTTGCGTACGGTGTTTTTTTCACTATGACTTTATCTCCGTCAAAAATTCCTGCATTGACCATGGAATCGCCGGAAACAGTGAACATGAAAACGGAAGGATTGTCCAAATCAAAGTCAGAATCAAGAGAAACCCTTTTTTCTATGCTGTCTTCCGCTACCGTAGCAAATCCGGCTCTGACAGAAGATGTGAAAAGAATAGCTCCGAAGCAGTCCGGATTTATAAAGAATTTGCCGTTTTTTTCTTTTACCAAATCCAGTTCTTTTAGTTTTTTGAAATACTGCCATACAGAATTTTTGTGCTTAAAGCCAAAAGACTGTGCAATTTTTTCAAAACTCGGAAGAGGTTCTTTTCCGTATGCTTTTTTGAGGTTTTCAAAAAAGTTTTTTTGTTTTTCGCTCATATTTTGATTTAACATATTATCATTATAGACATTTGTCTATAAAATGTCAACATGCAAAAAATTTTCCTTTATTTATTAAAAATAAAGGGCATAACAGCCGGTTATGTTCTCTTTGTTATATGAAATAATATCTGTTTATTAACGTAAAAATAAAACACAGCATAAATATCAGCGAGTATACGATACTGACGACAAACAGATTTGTTTTGCATTGTTTAAATTTGCTGTTGTCAAATAAAAATAAAAACAACGGCAAAACCGGCAGCAAATATCTGCCTTTAAATCCTTCTATCAATCCTCTCGGACTGTAAGCAAAAATGATGTAGTTTGCACTCAGTGTCAATATTAGTACGGCAATAAATATGAAAGAAAAAATGTATTTTTGTTTTTGAGAGAACGGTTTTTCTTGTTTGTCATAATATATTGCAGTAAAAATAAGCAGAATAAAATATGCGGTGATTAATAATCCGGATACATTCGTGTCAGAACAACCAAAGTCAGAGAGCATTCTGGTTGTGTATTCGTTAAAGTAGAAAATTAAAGTTTTTATTATGCGTATAATGTAATCTATAGGATGCTGAAATATGGAGATAATCGCATTTAGTGTATTTTTGTTGTAATAGGTGAATGTGCCTTTAAATATATTTATGTTGTACAAGATAAATCCTGTTATCCAGCCGGTACATACAATCAGCATTGTCATAAAGGATTTGATTTTTAAACCTGCTGATAAAAATTTTTCTTTCGGTATTGTCAAAAATAACAGAATCATTGGCAGGTATGTGAATTTGCAGACACAAATTAAAAATATCAAAAGGAAAAACAACAGAAGTTTTTTTGTGTCTATTTTTTCAGTTTTATAAATCAGTCTTAGGGTGTAAGCTGTGAGCAAAAAACAAAGACCGATTACAAGATGGTCTGTGTTGATTGTTGCTCCGAGATAAATCGGCAGCGGGGCAATACTTATAAGAGCAAAAGTGTATTTTTTTACGGGTGTCAGTTTTATGGCTGCATAAATCAATGCCGTATACAAAAACAGAGAACACAATCTCAGGATAAACATCATATAAACAGGCGGGGTATTGAGGGCTTTGAGTATGGCCAGAGTTATGGTATGGGGGACATAAGACACAATTGTGTATGACGGTATCATGTGGACAACAATCGTTTTAAAGTTTTTATCCAGAGGATATTTTGCCTGAGCAAGAATAGTCTGCGGCGAAATTTTTTGTGCGGGATAAATTTTTTTGTTTTCATCAAAATACGGGTTTAATTTTTTTGCTTCAACTATTATTCTCACGATGTTTATGGGAATGATTTGTGCTGGCAGGGTTTTGGGTTCGTTAAAAATCAGTGTTCCGTCTGTGATAGAGGTGATTTTTTTAAAGTTTAGAGTGCCTTCTGTAAAAGCATAAATTTTATAAAAGTGTTCCGGCTCATCAAAACTCTGAAAAGGCGGATTTATAAAAGTAAGAATTGTACCCCAGAAAATAGCCAGAATAAGAAAAACATTTTCCGGTTTTAAAAGTTTTTTTAATAAGTCCATAAATTATCCTTGAAAATAAGGCAATTCTTCATTTTTATCGAGGGTTTTTGCATCATTTCTAAAGATTTTGGATTTGTAAATACCTGATTTTGCAAGAGCAAACAGGATGCTTGTTTTTAGAACACCGAGTCCGTATTTGCAGCTTCTCATAAAGTTTATGGATGAAGCGTCAGGAAAGTATTTTGTCGGGCAGCTTATCTGACCTATTGTAAAACCTTTGTAGAAAATCAATGCAAGCATTTCGTTGTCGAATACAAAGTCGTCATCGCAGTCTTTGAGCGGACATTTTTCCAGAACTTCTTTTGTAAAAGCTCTAAACCCTGTGTGGTATTCGGTAAGACGTTCTCCCATTACCAGATTCTGGAAGAAGGTCAGGAATTTGTTTGCAACAAATTTGTATAGAGGCATACCGCCTTCCAGTGCGCCTTTGCCTATAAATCTTGAGGCAATGCAGGCATCGTATTCATCAAATGCAAGCATTGTTGCCATTGCCGGTACGAGTTTTGGTGTGTATTGATAATCAGGATGCACCATGATAACAATGTCGGCATTTGTTTTTAGTGCGGCTGTGTAGCAGGTTTTTTGGTTTCCGCCGTAGCCTTTGTTTTTATCGTGGACAAGGGTTGTTATGCCCAGTCTTTTTGCAACTTCTTTTGTTTGGTCGGACGAATTGTCGTCTACGAGAATAATCTCGTCCACTATGTCTTTATAAAGCTCGTTATATGTTTGTTCGAGTGTTTTTTCTGCATTGTATGCAGGCATTATTACTACAATTTTTTTATTATTTATCATTCTTAATCCCCTATATTTTATATAGTATAATCAAAATAGATGGAGAACACAATTTGTATGGAAAAGTTTATAAAATTTGCAAAAAAATATAATATAGGGGAATTGTTGTTGATATTTGCCGTATCAGCAGTTTTGTTTTTTCTTTTTTACGGAAAACAGGATGTATATCTGGTAGATGTCAGCAGAGAGGCGTATTTGCCGTGGCAGGTGATGAAAGGTCAGGTGCTGTACAAGGATATTTTTAATGTTTACGGCCCTGTGGGATATCAGATAAATGCTCTGCTATATTATATTTTCGGAGTAAATCTTAACACGCTTTATTTTGCAGGGTTTATAAATTCTCTTGTTATACTGTTTACGGTGTTTTATACAACAAGACTGTTCGCCAGAAAACGTGTAGCCATTGCAGTGTGCGGGCTTGTTGTGTTTGTGTGTGCGTATGCAAAAAACTTTTTTAATTTTATTTTTTCATATTCTTACAATGCGCTGTATGCCCTGTCGGGATTTTTGCTGTCATTGTTTTTTGCCTTGGTTTATATAAAAGAAAAAAAGACAAAAGATTTGGTGCTGGCATTTTTGTTTGCAGGTTTTTCTTTTGCAAATAAAATTGAGGATTTGCCTTATTTTTGTCTGTTGTTTTTGCTTTTGCCTTTCTGGCTTAAAAAAGATTGGAAAAAATATTTGTATGCAATAGGTGCATTTTTTGTCGTTCCTGTTGTTTCGTTTGGTATTTTGTTATTACAGGGCGCAAGTTTTAAGGACTTTATAGAGGCTTTTGTCCTGATAAAAAAACTGGTGAACGCTCCTGCAACAAATTTCTTTTATTATCAATACGGTCTATATTTTAACCCTCAGGTGGTTGCAACAATTGCCGGCATGGTTTTAAAAGCAATAAAAATGCTGTGGCTTCCGTTTGTTGTTTTGTTTGCGATTAATTATGCGGGTGAAAAATATGTTGTACAAAAATGGGTCAAGACCGTAATAAAATTTTTGTCGGTATGTTTTTCTGTTTATGTTGTAGTTGACAACTTTAAGGTGGTAAAAGATTATTACGAAAGCATATTCTGCTGGATGGGCATGGCATGTCTTTTGATTTTTGCAGTTGCAGTTGTTTATATTTTGTGGCGTATTTTTAAACAAAAAGTAAAAATTGAACAAATCCCTCAGCAGGACAAAATGTTTTTGTTTTTGCTTACAGCTGCGCTGTGCGTGTCTTTGAAGGGGCTTTTTAGCGTAATAATTACCTGCTACGGCACTTTTACTCTGACAGCAATGTTTATGCCGTTTGTTATATTTTTAGTGGTTTATGTTCCGTTAAAAATGCCTGAAAATATTAAAAAGGCGTGGTGTTCCGCTGTTATGTATTTTTGTATAATGGCAATGGCATCGTGCTTTTTCTATAACATTCACAGAGTTGTTACTACTGACAATTATGCTGTTGTAAACCCTCAGGGATTTATATTAATAAGAGATTTTTATCCTGCACAAAATGAACTTATCAAATATATAAGAGAAAAAACTCCGAAAAATGCAAAGATTCTGGTTGTGCCGGAAGGTTCAATTATAAACTTTTTGGCGCAGAGGGATTCTGACAACAGGTACTACTATCTTATCCCTGTTAATGTGGATATTTTCGGGCAGGAAAGGATTCTGAACGATATTAAGAAAAATCCGCCGGATTATGTTCTTTTGGCAGATATGTTGTACAGAGTATATGCTCAGGGCGGTTTTTGTGATTATGCCGGCAGTGTATGCAGTTTTATAAAACAGGAATATACACCGGAATTTATTGTAAAGGGTCTTGTTACTATGACTTTGTACAGAAAGAAATAAAGTGTGTTATTATATGTCTGAGGCGGCTTCGCTTGTAACTTGTGAAGTGACCCCTTGCACTTGTTGCCTGTGCCGGACTTGTTGAGTAAAATGGACTTACCAAATGCACAGGTTCTGTAGGTAGTCAGAGTCAGTTGACTATATGAAATGGTTTCAGTTTGATACTATAGGTGAATAAAAATATGAAAAAGGCTGCAGCACACTCGCCCGAGGCTATAAATGAGGTTTTAAAACTGCTTTCAAACAAGTGGAAAGTGTTTGTAATCAGAGATTTGTTAGAGGGGAAAAAGCGTTTTGGCGAATTGAAAAAGATGACAGGCGCATCGCAAAAATCCCTGACATCTGCATTGAAAGAGCTGGAAGAAGACGAAATTGTCATAAGAAAAGCTTTTGCCGAAATTCCGCCGAGAGTGGAATATTCTTTGACGGATGTGGGTTATTCACTGGCTCCGGTACTCGAGGCAATGATGCAGTGGGGTACTGATTATAAGGAATATTGCAGATTAAAACAAAAATTGCAAAATAAATAAAGCTAATCAACTGTTTATAACAAATTATAAAATTATTGAAAATCTAAAAGTTCGGATATTTTGATATTAAATGCTTTTGCCAGTTTTAGCAAAGTAAGGTATTTTGCTTCGACAATACCTGCTTCGATTCGGCTTACTGTAGACGGTTCCAGCCCGTTGCGGTAGCAGAGTGCGCTCAGAGTGAGTTTTTTTTCTTTTCTTAGCTTTTTGATATGCTGTCCGAGTTTTATTAATTCTTCATGTTGCATGTATGCAATTTTAGTGTTATTTTGAATAAAAAATTTGCGTGCATGCAAAAAAGGAGTAAAAATTGTCAATTCTTAATATTTGTCTGGCATGTGATGACAATTATGCAAAATATGCAGGTGTTGTTATTGCATCGGTTTTATTAAATTCCAAAGAAGATGAGTCGTTTGTTTTTCATATTCTTGCTTACCATTTGTCTGAAGAGAATATTGCTAATTTTTTGGCATTGAAAAATCTTAAAAATTGCGAAATAAAAATCATCACGCCGACAGAAGACTTTTTTGAGGTTTGTAAAGAGGTAAGAACGCTTTCTCATATTACATTGCCTTCTTATTTCAGACTGCGGGCTGCCAGTCTGCTCGATGTAGAGGATAGAGTTTTGTATCTGGATAGCGATATTATTGTCGAAAAAAGTTTGAGCGAATTGTATTTCACTGATTTTGAGGACAATTTCTGTGCGGGGGTTGTTGACCATCTCGGACGTAGTGACGGGATTATAAATTCCGGAGTGCTTTTGATAAATTTGAAAAAATGGAGAGAAGAAAACGCCGAAAAATTGATTTTTGACTATATTGAACAAAATAAGGAAAAAATTTCCTGCGGCGATCAGGAAATAATAAATGATGTGTTTAAAGGCAAGATTTTGCAGCTTCCTGATATGTGGAATGTGCAGACGTTGAATTTTTATTCTTTTTCTACTTACGAAATGAATTATGGCATAGTACATTTTATAGGCGGGTCAAAGCCTTGGCTGTTCGGTTCGTTTATGCCGTTTAAGAAAAAGTTCTTTTATTATATGTCAAAAACCGGATGGGGCAGCCCGTCAGCTCTCTGGCAGTTTGTGTCAAATGTGTACAGTTATCTCAGGTATTTAAAACGAGTTCCTTTTTTCTGGCTAAGACCGAGGTTTTTTAAAGCGTTGCAAAACGGGGTTTTTCGATATTTAAAAAGTTTTAATTAAGGCAGAAGCCCATAGGATTAATTTTTTGTATGCGGCTTCAAGTTCTTCATCATTGTATTGAGCAAAATTTTTTCTTTTAATACACAGGTCGAGAATTTCTTTGTCCTGATTCTGTAATAGAGGCAGGAGTTCTTTTTTAGTGCAGATGTAATTTTTTGTTTTATAAAAATACAATGCCTGAAGCACAAAAAATGTCCCTTTGAACAATTCCGTCAGAGAGGATTTTTTGTCTTTGTCATAAAGAAAACTGTGGACAGCTGCGTGATAGAGGTTTGCTGCTCCGTTTTTGACGGCTGTTTTTACATCTTCTTTTGTTATTTTCGGCGCAATATTGTCCAGATTTCCATAAAGAGGTGCTGTGTCGTATATAAGCTGAAAAATATCCGATTTTGGCCAGTTTATTACTTCTTGGCTCCCGCCGAAAAATCCGCATGCCTTTTCACTGTGTGGCAGATTTTGAACAATTTGTCTGTATATTTTTAAATCTTCGATATCCGCTTTGTCAAGGATTACGACCATATCAACATCGCTGTTTGAGGCAGCTTCGCCTCTTTTATAACTCCCTTGATAACCTATAAAAAGCACACGTTTGTTAAAGTGTTTCAGGATTTCGTTTGTAAAATTTTCAAGCCAGCTGTGAAGATCAAAATTCATATAAACTCCGATTTTTTAGTTTTTTATAAAAATTATATCAGAGATTTGAGTTATAAAAGAATATTTTGTATAGTTGACGTAATTATTTGGAAATATTATTATTTTTACGGGTCTCATTATTTAAGGATATAAAAATGCTGCAATCTGTTCAATTAAGCAAAGCGGACTTTTTTTCTTGTTTTGGCCGTTCCAATTCTGATAAAACACAGAAAGAAAAAAAGGAATTATCTAATAATTCCAATGTGGATAATAATTTTAATAAATCCAAATATTTAACGGCAGGGCTGGGCTGTATGGCTGTTGCTGGTGCTGCAGCTGTTGCAATAAGAACTAAAAATAAAAAAACAGCAATTCAGTCAATAAAGCCATATCAGGAAGAATTTTATAATTTTTCCGCATTTTTGAAAAAGTTGAAAGAAGCTAATATTAATACGGCAGCTGATTATCTTGCCAACTGCACGGAAAAGAATATTCTTGGTACGGGGCAAAATTCTGTTGTATATAAATTTGACAGTCCTTTGTTGGAAAATTGGGTTATAAAAGTTAATACAAAGCATAATGATTTTACGCATAGTTTTAATAACGTTATTCAACAAACGGCGGATGTTTTTTCAGGTTTTAATATGGGGCAGGAAATTGCAAGGTTTGATGATACTGTCAAAATTTTGAAAAGAATTGATGCAAAACCCCATTCTGTAAAAGACTGGTCTGCTCACCGTAAAAATAATACAGAGATAACTGTAAAAGAAGCATCAGACTTTTTGGCTGATGTAAAAAATATAGCAAAATTTCCGCAAGAAACTTTCGATGATTTTGCAAGGAAATTGAAAATAATTGATGATAAAGGGTACAAAGCCGATAGTTTTAATCCTAATAATTATTTGATTGATTATAAAAATAAAAGTATATATATAATTGATTTTTATAAGTATGATGTTGATGCACATCTCAATACAAAGTATGATTTGTGGTGTCCTCTTGTTGATTACCCTAATTTTGAAAAATTCTATAATGTTATGACTCCGGCACAGAAAAAGGAATTTGTTCAAGCAACGGGAATTCTTGACGCAAAATGTACGAAAGCTGCGCAAGCTTCTGGAGTGAATACATCTGAGTCTGTTTTTAAAGATTTTATAGGCAGGATTGACGGGCGTGAAAATAATGGAAATATGTATACACATTGTTTTGATACAATGAAGAATATATGCGCAAAATCAAATTTGACAGTATAAAAAACAATTTTATATGCTATATTTAGTAATATTTGAGAAAAATTAATTTTATGAGCGAAATAAACACTGAATATTTGCATAAATGTCTGGATAATAGAAACTCTACCGCGCATGATTATGGAGAGCAATTTGCAAAAGAAACATTGATACTGGTGGATGATTTTCTTAAAGATACAGAAAAACTTATACAGGTTATAGAAAATGACTGATATTTTTATAGAGCAGCGTTTTTTGGATGAGTTAAAAATTATTTTTAATAAAACAGTACCTGATGCGCAAGTGTGGGCTTATGGAAGTCGTATAGACGGGTTTGCTCATAGCGGCAGTGATTTGGATATTGCAATTGTCGGTGAAGGTGATATTTCTGTTTTAAAAACGGCTTTAGAAGAAAGTAATATTCCGTTTCTTGTTGATGTGGTGAAGTTTGAAAATCTCCCCGAGAGTTTTCAAAAAGAGATTTTGAAAAAGTATGTGGTGCTGCAATAATTTTTTATTAAAAAAGACCCCTATCGGAGTCTTTTAAAAAGTTTGGGCAGAGGTAAGGACTCCGTGCGGAAGGTGCCTGTGGCACGTTACGGATGGAGGTATGCTAAGTCAGATACGAAGTATCTGCGAGCAGTATAGAGATTTGTTCGAATCCACCTCAATAAAAAAGACCCCTATCGGAGTCTTTTAAAAAGTTTGGGCAGAGGTAAGGACTCCGTGCGGAAGGTGCCTGTGGCACGTTACGGATGGAGGTATGCTAAGTCAGATACGAAGTATCTGCGAGCAGTATAGAGATTTGTTCGAATCCACCTCAATAAAAAAGACCCCTATCGGAGTCTTTTAAAAAGTTTGGGCAGAGGTGGATTCGAACCACCGTACCCTCGCGGGAACAGATTTACAGTCTGTCGCCTTTAGCCACTCGGCCATCTACCCATATTCAATTGTTGCACTCTCTAGAAGAAATCTGCCTTCGACGGGATTTGAACCCGTGGCCTCTCCCTTACCAAGGGAGTGCGCTACCCCTGCG